>VOFK01001635.1_pt1 | contig 47862 bp, 46 predicted proteins | sample 5384121 | NCBI WGS metagenome assembly VOFK01 (sample SAMN12384730, study PRJNA508395) | human gut metagenome | isolation source: healthy gut J | host: Homo sapiens | reverse complement strand
TGCCCGATCCCTTGGCGTATTTGAGCAGCGTGGCGGCGCATTCGCGGATCTCTGCGACACGCTTTGCCAGCAGCAGGCTTTCGACAGATAGAATTGTGCGATCGTCGCGGATGCGAAGTCGATGATCACCAGGTCAGGGGCGCTGCTCTTCGAGCTGCGCCATGATGTTTTCGAGCAGCGTCTCGGAGTAGACCATGCAGGCGTCGTTGCCGATGCCGATACGGTCGGCGCGCATCTTGATCTGCTCGGCCGACTCCTCGCCCGAGACGTAGAGGGTTTTCAACCCGTTGTCGGCCAGTGCGATTTGCAGGCTGAGCGTCGATTTGCCGATGCCCGGTTCGCCGCCCAGCAGCACGAGCGATCCGGGAACCAGACCGCCGCCCAGCACCCGGTTGACCTCGGCGTTGCCCAGGTCGAGCCGCGGCCGGTCGTTCGAGCGGATCTCGCCGACGCGCTGCGGGGTGCTGCGGGGCAGCGCCGAGGTCATCGCGGCGGCGACCGAACCGCTCTCCCTTGCGACGATCTCTTCGGTGAAGGTGTTCCACTCCCCGCAGGCGGGGCAGCGTCCCATCCATTTGGGCGCCTCGTAGCCGCACTCCTTGCAGAAATATGCTTTTTTGACCTTTGCCATCTCTTTTTGCGTTTTAGTACGGATTGCCGACGGTAACCCGTTCGGCCGCCTTAAAGGGGCGGAGGACGGCCGAAAAATTCGGTGCAGGATCCTGGTTATTTGATGAAGAAGCGGTAGATGTCGTTGCCGTTGGCGTAGACCAGCAGCACGAGGATGATCGCCAGTCCGACGTACTGCGCCGCTTCGAGGAAGCGGTCGCTCGGTTTGCGTCCCGTGATCATCTCCCACAGCGTGAAGATCGCATGGCCGCCGTCCAGCCCCGGAATGGGCAGGATGTTCATGATGGCCAGGATGATCGAGATGAAGGCGCACTTCGACCAGAAATCCTGCCAGTTCCACGCCGAGGGGAAGATGCTGCCGATGGCGATGAATCCGCCCAGCTCCTCGTACATCTTGGTTTTGGGCTGCACGATCAGTTTGAGCTGTTCCCAGTAGTTGGCGATCACGCTGCCCGTGCGCCGGATGCCGGCGGGGATCGACTGCCAGAAGGTGTACTCCTTCGTGCGCAGGCGGTAGTCGTGGCGGGCTACCGTGACGCCGATCTTGCCGTCGGCGTTGACCGGTACGGTCAACACGGCCGTCGAATCGCCGCGCACGACGGTAAGCTGCACGTCGGACGACTTGTGGTCGGCCAGCAGCCCGACGTACTCCGCGAATTCGATGTGGCGTTCGCCGTTGAGGGCGACCACCTCGTCGCCGGCGCGCAACCCTGCGTCGAGGGCGGCGGGGGAGGCTACGCTGTCGATGCGGAAGGGCGTGCGCAGCATCAGCATCTCTTCGTAGCCCTTCGAGCGGCGGAAGTCGACGAGTTGCTCGAAGGGGATCGTGAAAGCGCTCTTTCGCGGCCGTCGCGCTCGACGACGACCATGCGGTCGCTCTCGGTCAGCAGCAGCGTCATGGCGATGGCGTTCACGTCGTCGATCGGCTCTCCGTCGATCGAGATGATTTTGTCGCCGTTCTCGAAGCCTAGCCCCTGTGCCGCCGTGTTGAAGGTGTAGCCGTAGACGGCGTCTTCGTTGGCGAAATATTTTTCGCCCCACGTGTAGCAGATGCCGCAGTAGATGGCCACGGCCAGCAGGATGTTCATCACGATGCCGGCGATCATCACCAGAAAACGCTGCCACGCCGGTTTGGCGCGGAACTCGTCGGGCCGGACGGGCTGCTTCATCTGCTCCGTATCGAGACTTTCGTCGATCATGCCGGCGATCTTGACGTAACCACCCAGCGGCAGCCAGCCCACGCCGTACTCCGTGCCGCCGCGCTTGAACTTGAAGAGCGAAAACCACGGGTCGAAGAAGATATAGAACTTGTTCGACGCGGATCCTGAAAACCCGCGCCATGAGGAAGTGTCCCAGTTCGTGAATGCCCACGAGCAGGGTGAAGCAGAGGAAAAGCTGAATGACTTTGATGAGAATGTCCATTATCGATGTGTTAGATTTTCAGAAATTCGCGTGCGATGCGGCGCGCCTCGGCGTCCGATGCGGCGTAGTCGTCGAGCGTCGGCCGCGCGACGAAGGTCGCTTCTTCGAGTGCATGTTCGATCGTGCGCACGATGTCGAGGTAGCCGCACCGTTTGGCCAGGAACGCGGCGACGGCCACTTCGTTGGCGCCGTTCATCGTGCAGGCCGCCGTGCCGCCGCGCCGCAGGCAGTCGTAGGCCATGTCGAGCGCCGGATATTTCTGGCGGTCGGGTTCCGCGAAGGTGAGCGTCGGGTTGTCGGCGAAGCTGAACTGCTCCGCGGCCCGTGCGGCGCGGCGGGGGAAGAGCAGCGCGAAGCCGATGGGCAGGTGCATGTCGGGCGTGCCGAGCTGCGCCTTGATCGCGCCGTCTTCGAACTCGACCATCGAGTGTACCACCGACTGCGGGTGGATCAGCACCGAGATCCGTTCGGCCGGCATCCCGAAGAGCCAGCGGGCTTCGATCACTTCGAATCCCTTGTTGACGAGCGTCGCCGAATCGATCGTGATCTTGGCTCCCATGCGCCACTGCGGGTGTCGCAGGGCCTGTTCGACAGTCACTTCGGCGAGCCGCTCGCGTGGTACGTCGCGCAGTGCACCGCCCGAACAGGTGACGATCAGCCGCCGCGCGGGCGACGCTTCGCCCACCAGACATTGGAAGATGGCCGAATGTTCGGAGTCGATCGGCAGGATAGGCACCCGTCGCTCGGCGGCCAGCCGCATGACGTAGTTGCCGCCCACGACGAGCGTCTCCTTGTTGGCCAGCGCGACTTTCTTGCCCGCTTCGATGGCGGCCACCGTGGGCAGCAGACCCGCGTATCCCACCAGCGCGTTGACCACCGTGTCGACCGTGTCGGCCTGCACTACCTGCCGGATCGCGTCGGCACCCGCGTAGACCTTGACGGGGCGGTCGGCCAGCGCGCGGCGCAGCGCGTCGTATTTCGAGTCGTCGGCGATGACCACCGAATCGGGCGCGAATTCCTCGGCCTGACGGGCCAGCGCCTCCCCAGTTGCGGTGCGCGGTGAGCGTGGTGATTTCGAACAGTTCGGAGTTCTCGCGGACGATGTCGAGCGTCTGGACGCCGATCGAACCGGTCGAACCGAGCAGGGCGATACGTTGTTTCATGCGTGGGGCCTTTCCGGCGGAATGTTCCATTAGAATACGATGTAACCTTCGGGATCGACGGGCTTGCCGTCGCTCCACAGTTCGAAGCCGAAGAGTTTCGAGTCGGTGCCTTCGGCCTGCGGGTCGTTGCTGTATCCCAGCACCTCGCCGCTGCGGAGCCGCTGGCCCGTCGAGACCATCGACTGCGCGAGATTTTTGTAGATCGAGAGTACGTTGTCGGCGTGCTGCACCTGCACCACGTAGCCCTCTTCGGGGCTCCACAGGCTCAGCACGACCGTGCCGTTGTCGACGGCCGATACCTGCGATCCGGGTGCCGCGGCGATCCGGATGCCGTACTGCCCCAGTTTGGTGTCGAACTTTTCGGTGATGATGCCTTCGACCGGCGCGGTCATGGCCATCGCTTCGCGCAGCGTCTTGCGCGACGGCGATTTTCCCAGTCCGTAGGGGCCTTCGCCCTCCATCTGGATGCGCAGGAGCGAATCCTCGCGCGAGGGCATCACCAGCGTCTTGTCGGCCTTGATGCTGTCGAGACTGCCGACGTTGCGTACCACGGGCGTCTTGCCCTCCATGATGAGGGCGATGTTGTCGCTGTAAGTACGCATCTGGGTCATCTGCCGCTCGATCGAGTCGAGCCGCATGATGTTTTGCAGCAGCATTTCGCGCGAGCGGTTGGCCTCGTAGCCCGGCAGGAATTCCAGCACGGGGGTGTAGGCCACCAGCGAGAGAATCAGGATGAAGAGCAGCAGGACGAAAGCCAGTAACGCTGCGAAGATACGCACGACCGAGATGTGCATGTGCCACTCCTCGGCGTTGTCCACCTCGTTCTGGAGCGTCAACCGGTGTTTGCGCACCAGACGCCTGTATGCCCGTGAGATCGGCGAGAATCCTTTCATGTTCCGCAAGTTTTGAGCGCCGGCGACGGACCGCGAACCGCACGCGGCGGCGTGTGGCTCGTCGTCCCGCTGCGATTGCACATCGCGTCCTGGCCGCTACATCTTCGCAAAGATACGAAAAGTCGAGCGCAGAAGCAAGCGTCAGCTTGATTATGCCGAGACGGAGTATCTTCGGCATCGGCCAAAGATACGAAAAGTCGGGCGCAGAAGCAAGCGTCAACTTGATTCTACCGAGACGGAGTATCTAAGGCGCAGCCAAAGATACGAAAAAGTCGGGCGCGAAAGCAAATTTATTTGCATTTTGCCGGGCGCGAGTATCCGAGGCGTCAGCCAAAGACGGATGAGCCGGAGGCAAAAGCACGCTCGTTCGCATTTTGTCCGGAGAGCGTATCTGCGGCGCTGCCTGAATAACGGAGAAATCGGAAAAATAGGGTGCTCGGCCGAAAAAAACGGTATCATTTTGTTGTGTCGTCGAGCATGGTTTGTCGTCTTTCGGCAAAACCGGAAGGCGATAGCCTGCAGCCGGCGGAGGATATCATCGGCTACGGGCTGAAAGTTTGAAGGGAATACCTCCGGGAAAAGTCGGTTTCCGTCCGTTTCGGGAGTTCGTCTGCATCGGGGAGGATTTTACGAAATGCTCCGAGGGCGTTCGTGACGAACGCCCTCGGAGCAGATGAGACGGGTACCCTGCGGGTTTCCCGCATGTCGGCCGGCTCAGTCGAGAAAGCCCTCTTCGACGAGACGCTGCCGCACCTTGACCCAATTGACGAACGGGCGTTTGATGCCGTCTTCGAACTTGATCGGGCAATCCCAGCGCGCTGTCGTCGATGTGAGGTCGGCGAAGACCTTGGGCGAGTCGGTCCACTCCCGCTGTGCGGGGTTCTCGTTGACGGCGTAGAGCGGAATGTCGTTGCGGGTGAACCATGCTACGGCGTCGTCGAGCAGTCTCCCGCTGCGCATCGTGTAGAGAATCACCCGGCAACCGTTGCCGATCAGTTCCCGCAGCACGGGAACGGCGCCGATGTCGTTGCCGATATGGGGGTAGGCGTGCGTAACGACCGTACCGTCGAAGTCGACGGCGATAATTGCATCCCGGATAGCCATTGCGGTATTACTTTTTATCGTTCAGACCCAAGAAATCTTTCAGCCGTTGCGTGAGGTTGTAGCGGCTGTCGATGACGGCCGAGGACTTTTGGCTTTCGTCTTCGCCGTAGCCGTATCCATAGCCGTAACCATACCCGTATCCGTAGCCATATCCGTAACCGTAGCCGCGGCGTGCGCCTCCGGTCGAACCGTTGAGCACGATGCTCATGTTGTGGAATTTCTTCTCGCGGTAGAGTTTTTCGATGTCGGGCAGCTGCCGGCGGTCCAGCAGTCCTTCGCGGATCACGTAGATCGTCAGGTCGGCCAGGCGGTCGGTAATCAGCGCGTCGGCCACGGCCATGGCGGGCACGCTGTCGATGACGACGTAGTCGTAGCGTTTGCGCAGGTCGGCCATGAATTCGTCGAACTTCTCCGACAGGAGCATTTCGGCCGGGTTGGGCGGTTGCAGACCGGCGAAGATGATGTCGAGATTCTCGTGCAGGCCGCTCTGGAAGACGATGTCGTTGAGGCTGGCGATCGTTCCGGAGATGTAGCCCGAGACGCCGTTTCGGTTGTCGCGCTGACCCATCTGTTTGGAGAGAGTGCGGCGGCGCAGGTCGAGGTCGACGATGACTACCTTCTTGTCGGCCATGGCGAGCGTCATGGCCAGGTTCGTCGTGACGAAGGTCTTGCCCGCATGGGGATTCGACGAGGTGACCATGATGATCTGCAACTTGCCCGACTTGACGCTCATGAAGCCCAGGTTCGAACGGATCAGCCGGAATGCCTCCGAGACGCTGTCGCGGCCGTTGTCGCGCACCACCACCGATCCCTGCCGGGTCGAACCATGGTATTCGGGGATGTCGCCGAGGAACGGAATGCTCAACTTGTCCTCGATGTCCTTGCGGCCGCGGATGGTGGTGTCGAGAATCTCCATCAGGTAGATGATGCCGAACGGCGTGGCCAGACCGAACAGCAGTGCGATGAAGAGGATGATGACCGAGCGGGGCGCCACGGGGGTGCTGCTGCCGTAGGCCGGATCGATGATCCGGGCGTTGTTGTCGGCGATGGCCTTGGTCAGTTCATTCTCCTCGCGTTTGTTCAACAGGTAGAGGTACAACTCCTCCTTGATACGCTGCTGGCGGGTATTGTCGAGCAGTTCGGTGCTCTGGCGGGTCGCCGAAGCGATGCGCGTGCGGGCGAGGCTCTCCTCGCGGCGGATGTTGTTCAGCTGGATTTCGAGCGTCGAGATATGCGATTGGAGCGAGGCGATGATCGCCCGCCGCAGCGCGGCCAGCTCGCTGTCGAAATCCTGGATGACGGGGCTGTTGCTCGATGCGTTGCCGGCGAGTTTGTCGCGGCGGAGCATCAGCTCGTTGTAGTTCTTGATCTGGTCGGAGATCGACACGTTGGTGATGGCGACGTTGGCCGGGATCAGGTCGCGCAGCTTGGTGTCGTTGAGCAGATAGTCGCGTATGTACTGCGCCATGCTGATCTGGTTCTCCACCGAAAGACCTGCGGTTTTGAATTGCGAACTCTCGGTCAGGCTTTTGCGTGGCCTGCGCCGTGATGTCGTACATCTCGTTGTCTTTCTTATAGGTGGAGATCTTGCGGTCTACGGCGTCCAGCTCCGAACCGATGATGCGCAGCCGCTTGTCGATGAAGTCGGCCGTGTAGTCGGCGATACGGTTCTTGTCGTTGATCGACTCGTCGTTATAGCGGGCGATGAGCGTGTTGATGACGTCCTCCGCACGGCGGGGAATGTTGTCGTCGAGCGAAATGGAGATGGCGTTGGCCTGCTTCTCGACCAACTCGATGGCGATTCGCTTGTTGTAACCCGAGGCCACGCTGCTCACGATCTGTTTGCTCACCGAAATCGGGTCGCCGAAGTAGTCGTCGGACATGTAGAGCGTCGGCGTCACGACGAGCAGTCCGCACGGCGTGGTGATCGTGTCGTTGAACCGCCCCGTCATCTCGACGTCGTAGATCTCCGAATCCTTGTCCTTGTCGGAATCGGCCGAGGTGCGGTTGACGAACTTCGTGAGCGAGAACTTCTCGTTGTCGACGGGGGTCAGTTCGAACGCCAGCGCCTGCCGCTCGTTGTCGTCGATGAAGGTGACGTCGATCGGCGAACGGCGGTAGAGGTTCTCGGTGCGCAGCCCGTGTTTGACGGCGTAGTTGACGTGCAGGTTGAGCCGCCGTACCACTTCGGTCATCAGGTTGCGCGATTTGAGCACGATGATCTCGTTGTCGACGTTGCGGCGTGCCGTGGCTCCCAGCAGGTCGCCGAAGGCGGCGATATCCGTTTCGCTGCCCTTCTTGCCGTCCTTGATGAGGATCGTAGCCGTGCGGTTGTAGACTTTCGGCGCCGTGTAGATATAGAAAAGCGCGCACGAAAGGCAGACGACCGTCGACAACAGGAACCAGAACCAGTTGCCGATGACCATTTGTATGAGGTCGTGGATCGAGAAGTTGATGCTGTCCTCGTTCCCTTCCGCAGGGACGTTGTTTACATTGCGATTTTCTTCCATGAAAAACTGGCGATTATTAGCGGGTGATGGTGACGAGGAGCGTCGCCACGGAGACGGCTACCGAAACGAGCGAGATGTAGAACGAACGGTTCTGGTTGATTTCGCCCGCCTGCGCCTTGTATTTGTTCGGCGTGACGTAGACGACGTCGTCCTGTTGCAGATAGAAGTAGGGCGACGTGAGGATGTCCGGGTTTTTGAGGTCGAAATAGTGCACCGTCCTCATGCCGTTCTCTTCGCGGATCAGCGCCACGTTCTCGCGCTGGCCGTAGATCGTCAGGTCGCCGGCCATGGCCAGGGCGTCGAAGAGCGAGATGCGGTCTTTGGTGATGGAGAACTGTCCGGGGCGGGCGACCTCGCCCAGGACGGAGAATTTCACGTCGGCGAATTGGATGATGACGATCGGGTCGTGCACCATCCCGTTTTCGCGGATCGTGTTTTCGATCTTTTTGGCAAGCTCGTTGCGCGTGAGTCCGTCGCAATCGATCTCGCCGATGATCGGCAGCTGGATTTTGCCCTCTTTGTCGACGGTGAGGATTTGGAGGTTTCCGTTCGAGGAACTCGAATAGGAGGAGAGTCCGTTGAGCGAGTTGTAGGAGGATGCCGCGTTGAACGGGGCTGCCAGTTCGGGGTCCTTGCTGTTGATGGTCACCGTGAGCCGGTCGAGCGGTTTGATGCGGATCTGGTAGTCCTGTTCGATGGCGGTCGGAATGTCGGTCTGTACCTGCTGGATGTAGGCCGCGCGTTTGTTGGTGGCGCACGATGCCAGCAGCAATGCGCCGAGTATGAAAATCCCGAGATGTGTCATGGGTTTTATGTCGACTTAATCTTTAATGTTTTGAATGGTTGCGCAAAGATATTACTTTTTTTCCGATAATCCGCCGCGGGAAGGGTTGAAAAGTAAAATATTTCGGATGTTGCCGAATTTTCCTATTTTTGCGGTCTGAATCGGATAAAAATGGACGAAACGACACATATTCCGCATCCCGCATGGAGTTATCCTGCGGTGATCTATGAATTGAACGTGCGGCAGCTGACGCCCGAAAGGGGACTTTCGCCGCCGCCGAAAAACATCTCCCCCGCCTGCGCGAGCTGGGCATCGACGCCGTGTGGCTGATGCCGATCCACCCGATCGGCGAGACGAACCGCAAAGGGGACGCTGGGCTCCTACTACGCCGTGCGCGACTACTGCGGCGTCAATCCCGAATTCGGGACGATGGCCGATTTCGACCGCTTCGTGTCGACGGCGCACGGACTGGGGCTGAAAGTGCTGCTCGACTGGGTGGCCAACCATACGGCGCGCGACGCGCGGTGGGTGACCGAGCGTCCGGCCGACTGGTACGAGCGCGACGCGGCGGGCGAGCCGGTCGTGCCCAACGGCTGGGACGACACGGCCAAGCTCAACTACGCCAACCGCGCCGTGTGGCAGGGGCAGATCGACGCCATGCGCTTCTGGCTCGCGGAGCACGGCGTGGACGGGTTCCGCTGCGATATGGCCATGCTTGTGCCCACGGCCTTCTGGCAGGAGGCTGCGCAGCTGCGCGAAGTGAAGCACAATCTCTTCATGCTGGCCGAAGCCGAGCAGGCGGATCTTTTCGACCGTGCGTTCGACGCCTGCTATGCGTGGGAGTTCCACCATATCGTCAACGACATCGCGCAGGGACGCCGCCGCGTGTGGGATCTGCGCAACTACCTTTACGCCGACCGCGACCGTTATCCGCGTTCGGCCATGCGGCTGATGTTCACCTCCAATCACGACGAGAATTCGTGGAACGGCAGCGAGTTCCGCCGGCTGGGCGATGCGGCCGGAATCATGGCCGCGCTGACGTTCGTGCTGCCGCAGTCGATGCCGCTCGTCTATACGGGGCAGGAGTTCGGCTACGACCATTCGTTCGCCTTCTTCGACCGCGATCCGATGGTCGATCCCCGTCCGGGGCGCTTCACGGAGCTGTACCGGCTGCTGTGTCTGTTGAAGCACCGCAACCGCGCGTTGCAGGCGGGCGAGCGGGGCGGTTCGTTCGTCGAGATCGAGAACAACGCCAAGGATTGCCTGATGACTTTCGTGCGCGAGGTGGAGGGCAACCGCGTACTCTGCGTGATGAACCTCTCGCCCTATGCGATCCACGCCGATTTCAATACGGGCATCTATCAGGGCGAATACGCCGATGCGCTGACGGGCGACCGGATCGTCGTGCCTTATCGCGTCGAGCAGGATATGGCGCCGTGGAGCTACCGGATTCTGATTCGGGAGTGATCCGGTCCGGGGCTTGTCGTGCATCGGTTCGGGTTTTACGACGGGCGCCCGAACCGCTCGGAGAGGGCTTGGCGGTTCGGAAAATTTGATTTATCTTTGAGACGATGATACGCAATCTCCTCCTGTTGGTCTGCCTGTGCGCGTGGCTGCCCGCCGCGGCGCATCCCTACGCGCTGGAACAGATCGAAAACGTGCAGTCGGCCGACCGTACGCGCTTCACGTCGAATCCCGACGGGATCCTTTCGCAGGCGGCCGTGGCGCGCATCGACTCGATCTGCTACGGCCTGCGCCAGCGCGGTGCGGCGCAGGTGGCCGTGGTGGCCGTCGACGCCATTGCGGGCGGCGATCCCTTCACGTTCGCCTACGAGCTCTTCTCGAAGTGGGGCGTCGGCCGCCGCGAGGACAGCAACGGCGTGGGCATCCTGCTTGTGAGGGAGCAGCGCGAAATCCGCTTCGTGACGGGGCGCGGCGTCGAGGGCGTGCTGCCCGACGCGCTCTGCAAACGCATCCAGATGAATTATATGTTGCCCGCCTTCCGCGAAGGCGACTACGACCGCGGCATGGTGCGCGGCGTCGAAGCCGTGGCGGCCGTGCTCGCGGGCAGCGAACTCGAAACGGGCGTGCCGGACGCCGTTCCGCAGGAGGACGACACGCCCTGGTGGGTGATCGCGCTGATCGTGGGCGGATGCGTCGCCGTGCCGCTGGTGGCCGTCGTGCGTATGCTGCGCTGTCCGCGCTGCAAGCGGTGGTTCGCGCTGCGGTCGCAGGGCGAGCGGATCGTGCTGCGTGCCGAGGGGTGGCGCATGGTCGAACAGACGCTCGTCTGCCGCCGTTGCGGCGAGACGATCCGGCGTCGCCGCAGGGAAGCCGACGGCAGCGACATCGGCGGCCGCGGCGGCGGAATGTGGATCGGAGGCCGGGGGCTCTTCGGCGGAGGTTTCGGCGGAGGACATGCGGGCGGCGGCTTCGGGGGCGGCGGCTTCGGAGGCGGCGGTGCCGGTTCGAAATGGTGAAAAGCAAAAAAGCGGCGGGCAGGTTAGTAACCTTGTCCGTTCGTCCGTATTAATTAACGTATTTAACAACGAAAACGAACCTTTTCGTTAGGCCGAGCGCCGAGCCGCACTTGTGCGGGCTATGCCGAGGCGAGAAAAGGAGCATGAAAGTGAACAACATGAAAAAGAGTCTTTGGATTGTCCTTGCGGTCGTTGCGGTGCTCGCCGTCTGGGGGTATTCGGTCTACAACGGCCTGGTCGAAAAGGAGGAGGCCGTACACGGTGCGTGGTCGAACGTCGAGACGCAGTATCAGCGCCGCTCCGATCTGATTCCCAATCTTGTCAATACGGTGAAGGGGTATGCCGCCCACGAGCAGCAGACGCTCGCGGCGGTGGTCGATGCGCGTTCGAAGGCGACTTCGATGAATGTCGACGCCGACGACCTGACGCCCGAACGGCTGGCGGCATTCCAGCAGGCGCAGGAGGGCGTGCGTTCGGCGCTGGGGCGTCTGATCGCCGTCGCCGAGAACTATCCCGATCTGAAAGCCAACAGCAATTTTCAGGAGTTGCAGGCGCAGTTGGAGGGGACGGAGAATCGCATTGCCGTAGCCCGCACGGCCTTCAACGAGAAGACGCAGGCCTACAACGTCGCCGTCCGCCGTTTTCCGGCCAATCTGGTGGCGGGAATACTCTCGTTCGGGCAGAAACCCTATTTCGAGGCGGACGACAGCGCTGCGCAGGCGCCCGAAGTCGCCTTCTGATACGACAAACTACTAACCCTGATTCGATATGAAACGATTTTTTCTGTTGACACTGGCCTCGGCGGCGCTTCTCGGCGCTTCGGCCGCACCGGTCAAAACCTATGAAGTGAAGAGTCCCGACGGTCGTCTGGCCCTCGTGCTCACGGCAGGCGAACGGCTGAGCTTTACGGTCGCCCGCGACGGGGAGACGCTGGTCGCCCCCTCCGAAATGGCGCTGACGCTCTCGACGGGCGAGGTGCTGGGCGAGTCGCCCCGGGTGCGCTCGGCACGGCGGCGTGCGGTGACCGAGACGATCGACGCGCCGCTCTACCGCCAGAGCCGTTTCGATGCGGCCTACAACGAACTCGACCTGCGCCTGCGCGGCGATTACGGCATCCTGGCCCGCGCCTACGACGACGGCGTCTGCTACCGCTTCTATACGGAGCGCGACGGCGAGCTGACGATCGTCGACGAGACGGCGCAGCTCAATTTCGAGGGCGATCCGTCGGCCTACATTCCCTATTCCAAAACGGAGATTCCGATGCGGACGTCGTTCGAAAATACCTACGAGTACGCGCCGCTGAGCAAGTTCCGGACGCAGACGGTGGCCTTCATGCCGGTGCTTGTCGATCTGGGAGAGCGGGGTTACGTGCTCTACACCGAATCGGACGTCGAGGCCTATCCGGGCGTCTACCTTACCTACGACAAGGAGGCCAAGGGGTTTGCGGCCCGTTTCGCGGAGTGCCCGACCGAGACGTCGCTGACCAAACGCTTTCAGGACGTCGTGGAGCGGAGTGCCGACTACATCGCCCGCGTCGACGGCCGGCGCAGCTATCCGTGGCGCATTGTGGCCTACGCCGCGACGGCGACCGAACTGCCCGTGAACGACATGGTCTGGCAGACGGCCGAAGCGAGCCGCGTGGCCGACGCCTCGTGGGTGCGCGACGGCAAGATCGCATGGGACTGGTGGAACAACTGGGGCGTCTACGGCGTCGATTTCAAGTCGGGCATCAATACCGAAACCTATAAGTATTTCATCGATTTCGCCGCCGCCAACGGCATCGAGTACGTGGCGCTCGACGAGGGGTGGGGCGTGCGCGACGGCGACGTCATGCACGTCGTGCCGGAGATCGACCTGCCGGAGATCGTCTCCTACGCCCGCGAGAAGAAGGTGGGCATCATCCTGTGGGTGGTGGCCAAGGTGCTCGACGACAAGCTCGAGGAGGCGTGCCGCTACTATTCGGAGCTGGGCGTCGCGGGCTGGAAGGTCGACTTCATCGACCGGCAGGACCAGGCGGCCGTGGAGCGTGTCTACCGCATCGCCGACGCTGCGGCGCGCTACCGCATGATCGTGGATTTCCACGGCGTCTACAAGCCCACGGGGTTGCAGCGCACCTATCCCAACGTCGTCAATTTCGAAGGGATCTTCGGGCTGGAACAGCTCAAATGGACGGACAAGACGGACGCCGACATGCCGGCCTACGACTGCACCTTCCCTTCATCCGTCAGGTGGCCGGCCCGGTCGACTACACGCAGGGGGCGATGCGCAACGCTTCGCGCAAGAATTTCCGTGCGGTCAACAACCATCCGATGAGCCAGGGCACGCGCGCCCATCAGGTCGCGACCTACGTCGTCTTCGATTCGCCGCTGGTGATGCTCTGCGATTCGCCGACGGCCTACGAGAAGGAGCCTGAGACGCTCGACTACATCGTGCGCTTCCCGACGCGCTTCGACCAGACGTTGATTCCAGCCGGCGAGATCGGCCGCTACATCGTCACGGCACGGCGTGCGGGCGACCGCTGGTACCTGGGTGCGCTGACGAACTGGGATGCCCGCGAGGTGGAGGTGAAACTCGATTTCCTGGGCGACGGCCGGTGGAAGGCGCGCATCTTCCGCGACGGCGTGAATGCCGACCGCTACGGCGAGGATTACCTCTTGGAGGAGCGGACGGTGACGGCGGCCGACAGTCTTGCGATGGCGATGGCCCCCGGCGGCGGTTACGCCGTGCAGTTCGAACGGGTGCAGTAATCTCCGACCGACGATACGGGGAGCGCTTTCGGGCGCTCCTCTTTCGTTTGCGGTACGGGATACAGAAAGGGGGCCGTCCGGCGATCGGACGGCCCCCCCCTTGCATTCGTACGGTCGGGTGCGTCACTCCTCGAGCCAGCTGCCCAGCTCGGCGTAGATCTTGTCGGCGATGAACTTCATCGCTTCGGAGCTCGGGTGGCACCCCTTGCCCGTGGCGGGGTTGTAGTCGTGCTTGGGCATGTAGGTCTGGTCGTTGAAGCCGTTCACGGCGTAGAGGTCGACGCAGCGGGCGCCGTAGTGGCGGGCGATGGCGAGCGTCGAGCGTTCGATGCCCGTCGAGAGGTAGTCGCCGATGATGCAGACGATCTTGACGTCGGGATAACGCTCTTTCAGCAAGCGAAGCAGTTTGATGTAGGCCGTGCAGAAGGTCGTGTCGTCGAGCGCTTCGATCTCGGCGCGCGTCGCGGCCGCGTCGGCTGCGGCGAACAATTCGGCCAGCGCTGCCTCCGACGGTGCCTCGGCGCTTTGGATCGGAATGCCCGGAGCGAGCGGGTCGACGTTGTGCGCGTAGTCGTTCGTGCCGCCGTGGATGAGCACGATATCGGGCTGCCCCACGCCGCCCTGTGCGATGAAGCGGGCGCAGAAGTCGTTGCCGTACCATGTCTGGGAAGCGTAGGCCGGATCGGTAGTGCGGGCGACGGCCGTACCGGAGAAGGAGATGTTGCGCTCGATGCGGGCGTCGGACATCAGGTCGTGGGCCAGCCGGTACCAGTAGGTTTGCGACACGGAGGTCAGATCGTGGTCCGAGGTCGGATAGTGGCATGAATAACCCGACGGTACGAAACCTCGGAAGGTCGAAATCGAGTCGCCTATAACGCTGATGCGCTTGGTCTTGCTCACGGGCAGCAGGGTGGTCATGCCTTCGATGACGGGGTATCCGTCGGCGTCGAGCGTCCAGTTTTTCAGTGTGCGGCCGCAAGTGCCCTCGTAAGCGGCGACAGCGGCATTGAGGTCGGCGAGCAGCGTCGACATCTCCGCAGGCCTTGACGGTCGCTGCGTCCGCCTTGGTGAGATTCGAAATTCCCGGACCGGCCTGCGTGCTCGGATCGAAATAACAATGTTTGAGAGAGGTGATCGTATAGCTGCCGCTGTGGATTTTGGCGTAGATGCCGCCGCAGTAGATGGAGGTCGAGGGTTCGCCGTCGGTCAGGAAGCCGTCGTGGCCGATGGTCGAGTAGAGTCCGTAGAGTTCGGCGGCTGTCGGCGAGCCGTTCTGGAAACCGAGGATACCCGACAGCGTGTTGTTGGCCGAGGGATAACCGCCTGCCTTGCCTACGGTCTTGACGGTTTGGACGCGCGATGCGCAGTTGACGATGTGGGCTTTGCCCGTTCCGACTTGCAGCCAGCCGACCAGACCGGTTGCGAGCGTATAGCCGTTGGAACCGTTGTTGCCCGTCGCCTCGACCTCGCGGCCGGCGTAGATGCTGTTGACGATGTCGACGATGCAGGCCGCGTCGTTGCATTTGGCGTATCCGCAGATACCGCCCACGCTGTGCTGTCCGCGGCAGTTGCCGTAGGCGATGCAGCCGTCGACGGCGGTTTCGCCTTTCGATACGATGTAGCCCACGATACCGCCCACCTGATGCAATGAGGAGCTGACGTCGCCGTAGGCCTGGCAGTTCTCGATGAAACTGTCGCCGTAGGAGGTGATCGAACCGGATATACCGCCTGTATTGTAGCCGTATCCCGTGACGGATTCCCGCGACGTGCAGTTCCGCACGATCGATGTGTGCTCCGCTGTGGCGGTTCCCTGATAGCCGGCGATGCCGCCGACGTTATCGGCTCCGGAATACCATGATGTCGGTTTTCGCAATCTTCGATGACGGCCGTCATATTGCTTCCGTCGTCGGCGTTTTCCTCGTTGGCTTGCAGCGCCCCGACGATGCCGCCGGTGTGATCGCCCTTCGACGAGAGCGAGGCCGAGGCAGCGATCGTGCAGCCGGAGATCTTGCCCGAAGTGAGATGTCCCGCGATTCCGCCGACATAATTGCCGTTGTAGGCCGACGCTTTGCCGCCCACCGTACAATTTTCTATCGTCGAATTGCGACGGGCGCGGCCGACGATGCCGCCGAGGAAGTGAGTTTCGGCATCGATCGTGGCCGCGGCGTCGACCGTGCAGTCCGATATCTTCGTCCCGCTCGTGTAGCCGGCCATGCCGCCGATCTGTGCCAGCGCGCGAATAGAGCCTTTCAACGTGCAGCCTGCGATCTCGGAGTCGAGCGCGTAGCCGATGATACCGCCGACGTCGCTGACGGCATATCCGTCGAACTCCGTTTCGGCCGTTCCGACGAGCGATCCTTCAAACGTGCAGCCGCGGATCACGCTTTGTTTCGCCACGCCGGCCACACCGCCTGCATGGAGTCCGGAAGCCGAGTATTCGCACTCTTCGAGATGGATGTCCTTCACGGTCGCTCCGTCCAGATAACCGAACAGCCCGCAGGCGCCGAATTCGCAGTTTGTCAGCGTGAAATTGCCGATCGTGTGGCCTCCGCCGTCGTAAACGCCCCGGAACGGCGATTGTTCGCTGAGTCCGATCGGCTGGATCGCGATCTGAGCCATGTCGATGTCGGCGATTTGAGGTAATGTTTGTCGGCGAATTCGGCGTTCGCCGCCGCCGTCGCTGTTGCAAAGAACGATCAGTCGTTGCAGGTCTTCTGCCGTCGCCACCTGATAGGGGCTTCGGCGGTTCCCTTCGCCGTTCCAGCCGTCGATGGATTCTCTGGCTGCGGTCGAAAGGTTTATGCTCGCATCGTAGCAGGCGTTACGTTTCATTTCGCATTGGAACGGCTGCGTGTACACGGCTTTTCGGTGGTTACGGAGAGGGTCCCGTCGTAGGTGCCCGGAGCGAGTATCATGTAAATGTCTTTGGCGCTCGCCTGCGACGACGGGACGGCGTAAGGAATGGAGAGCTGTGTTTTTGCCGTGCGGGAGGCGAGTCCTGTCACGATCAGCGACGCCTCGTCACTCAGCCCGGTCAGATCCAGTTTAAACGCACCGGCCATCGGCGTATTCTCGTCGGCAAAAGCGATCGATTGCACCTTCTCGTCTCCGTACTGTCCGTCTGCGAAGACCTTTGCGCGCAGAATTCCTCCCAGCACGTGCATTTGCAGGGCGGGTATCTCAGAGAGGGACTCGGCGTCGAGTCTTTGCGGATAGGAGACCATTGGCAGGTTCGCGATGTCGAATGCGCCGGCTTCGGACTGCGACTGTACGGCAGCGATCGACAGCGCCACGTTTTTCGCATCGTTGGACGAATTGTCTTTCGTGTAGGGAAAATAGGCATGGAGCTTGTCGCCGGTTTCGGCGCGATTGACGTGGAATGCGATCGCGCTTGTGCCATCGTTCGTTGTGACGGAGGCTTCGGCATTGAGCGTCGGTGCCGACGATACGGCGTAGACCCCGATCCTGTCGCCGCTTTCCCACGGGTGTCTGTTGTCCGTCGACGATCCGAGAGCTGCCGTCAGGTCGGATTCGACGATGCAGGTCAGGTCAACGCCTCCGCTTTTCGGTTGTTCGACGGGGGCGTCGTCCGTGCAGGCGCCGAATGCCAGTGCCAGCGTCGCAGAACAGGCGAACAGCCTTCCGATAAGACCGCTCCGGCGTTTTGCTGTCCGGACGGTCTTGTTTCGGAAGTTCTCTCTGCGAACGTCGTGTCTGTCGCTGCCGACCGTCGTGTGGCGGATTCCTGCCGTAGTCGGGCTTTTTGATCTCTTCTTGTGTCATAAATTTGTAGTTTGAGGTTCGATGTGTCGAAAGGTTTTCATTATGAATATACACGCCGGCGGATAAAAACACCTAAGAACGAGACGGGATTTTTCGACGATCGCGAACGGAATCGGCCGCAAAACGACACACGGGAGCTTTTCAGAAAAACTCCCGTGCAGTTTCGGTTTCCGATGTCGGCTTCTTTTACATCCGTCCCTTTTCGTCTCCGGCGCCGCTCTCGACCTTGCGGGCCTTGAACGACTTGCCGGTCTTGAAGTTGTAGTTGACCGTCAGTACGAAGCGGCGGGGCTGCCAGTCGTTGGATACCCGCAGGTCGCGTACGAAGGTTTCGGTCTCGGCCACGAACCGCTGCGAACGGTCGAAGAGGTTCGCTACCTGCGCCGTGAGTGTCAGACGGTTGTCCAGCAGGCGTTTTTTGAGGCTCAGCGTCACGCTGTGGTAACTCTTCATGTCGAGGTTGGCCTGCCGGAAGCGGCTCATGGCGTAGTATTCGGCTTCGATGAAGAACTCCTGCGCGGCAGCGTGAAGGTCGTTGCGGCGTTGGCGAAGGCGGCCCACGTCGTTCGCAGCGGTGCGTCGGCGGTGATGCGGTCGCGGCGGCAGATGCCCGTGAGGTTGGCGTTGAGCGTCCACCACTTCGTGAGTTGCAGGGGAATATTCGCCGCGGCGAAGTATTGCTCCGTGCGGTCGAGGTTCTCGAAACGCAGGTTGGTGATCGATGCGTCGGCGGCGTCGCTGCCGAAGACCTGCGCGATCTCGTCGTGGTGGAGTTGGGCGCCGGCGCTGAGCGAATACTTTCCGGCGAAGACGGCCGTGAGCGAGAGGTTGTCGGTGTAGGCGGGCAGCAGGTCGGGGTTGCCCGACTGGTAGGTGTAGTCCGAAATCTGCATTCGCATCGGGTTGAGCGCCCAGAAGCCCGGCCGCGAGATGTTGCGGGCGTACTGCGCCGTGAGCGACCACAGTCCCGCCGCATCGAACGCATAGGTCAGGTTGGCGTTGGGAAAGAGGCTGAAATAACGCTGGCGCACGTCGCTGCCGTAACCCGTGGTGCGGGTATATTCGCCGCGCAGCCCCGCCACGACGTTCCAATGCCCTTTTTCAGTCGCGGCGGCGTAGGCGGCCGTGATGTGTTCGGTATAGTCGGTGACGTAGCTGTACGCGTCGAGCGTCTCCCACCCCTCGGGGCGGAGGTAGCGGTAGAGCGCTTCGTTGTGCATGTCGTTGTAGGTGTACTTCGCGCCGGCGCGCAGCTGCCACGCCTCGCCGAGCCGCTTTTCGAGTGCGGCGTTGAGCGCCGCCACGTTGTAAAGCCCCCGCGTGCGGTCGTCGTAGGTCGAGTCGCGCACGATGCCGGCGGCGGTCGAGCGGACGAAACTGTCGTTGCCGTGGCGGCGGGTTGTTGCGGCTGTAATCGGCCATGACTTTGAGCGTCGAGCCGAGCGTGTCGATGCGCCAGATGTAGTTGAAGGTGGCCGAGAAGGTATTGACGCGCTCCGAACCGTCGTAGAGGCTTTCGTTGCGGGTCAGCCGCTCCGCTTCGCGGAAGTCGGTCGACGAGCGGTTGGGCGAGCGGTCGCGGTCGATGTAGAAGTCGGCCTCGGCGCCGATGCTGTGCCGTTCGGAGATGTCGAAGATCGCGCCGGCGCGTCCGCCGCCGCAGTTGTCGCGGCCCCGCATTTCGGAGGAGGCGTCGAGCAGTGCGCCGCCCGCACGGTATTCGGTGTGTTCGGCGGTTTTCGTGACATGCAGCGGCACGACGCTCGCCCAGCCCGAAGCATTGAAGGTCCAGCGTCCTGCGTGGCCGTTGAGCGAGAGCGAGGGGTTGTAGCCTTCGATCTGCCGGCTCTGGCGCGTCGAGAACGAAAGGTCGCCCGTGAGCCCGTTGTCGCGCTGGCGGCGGAGCGTGATGCGAATGATGCCGGCCGCCGAGTCGGCGTCGTAGTCGGCACCGGCCTGCGGATGACCTCGATGCGCTGGATCTCCTCCGATTTCAGCCCGCGCAGGTAGTTGAGCAGCTGCTCGGTGGACATGCGCACTTCGCGGTCGTTGATGTAGACCTTGACGCCCGATGCGCCGTTGATGGCGATCTTGTCGTCGGTGAGCCAGACGCCGGGCGCCTGTTTGAGCAGTTCGGTGCCGTCCTTGCCGAGCGCGACGGGCGAGCCTGCGATCTCCATGACGAACCGGTCGGCTTCGCGGCGGACGAGACTGGTCTTGACGACCACCTCCTGCATCTCGACCGACGCGGGATGCAGTACGAATTCGCCCAGATCGCCCGGCGTATCGACGTCGCGTGTGAGCGTTTCGTAGCCGAGGTACTGGATCGTCAGGCGGTACCGGCCGGCCGGTACTTTGAGCGAGAACGACCCGTCTGCCGCGGTTGCCGTACCCGCCAACTGCGTTTCGGCGTCGAGCAGCACGACCGTGGCATAGGCGACGGCCGTGCCGTCCGGATCGACGACCCGTCCCGTCGTCGGGGTTTGACGGGCGGCCGAGGCGTCGACGGCGAGGGCGGCGAAGAGCAGGAGCAGCGGCATAGGGAGGAGATACTGTTTCATTTTCCGCTGGTTGTATGTTTCGATTGCTATTTTACGCTGCAAATATATATATAAACGAATATAGTTTGTATTGCAAAGTAGTGATTTTTTCAAAATATTTTTGTCACCTATTTTAAAAGTGCGGAAGAGGTGCGCCGGAAACGGCGGCGGAGCGGCGCGTATTGCGGCGGGGCAGGGATGCCCCTCGGCTTTCCATGCGAAAGAGGCTCGTCGGCGGCCGCCATAACCGGCCGCCGACGGGTTCGGCATGCGTGGGGCGGCGGGATGATGCGATTGAGCTCGGTTTGGATGGGTGCGGGCGGTTCCGGTGTTTTAGCCTTCGTTGCCGGATCGGTCGCAGTGCGAAGGCGATGCGGCGGTGTGCACTTCGCCGGTGTTCGTGCGGTTCCGCCCGCTGTCGGCGGACTGCATCCGAAGCGGGGCGGATCGTCTTTTCGCGGGATTATGCCTTGTGGATAAGTCGATTGCAGAGTGGAGGGGCCGATCCGTCCGCACCCGAAATCGAGCGGGCGTCGGGGCGAAACGATCCCTCTCGGGCGAAGTGCCGGACTCCTTGTGCAGCGCTCTTTTGCAGCAATGCGTTTCGGGGCGGGGATTCGTTTCCGGTGTGCAGGCGCGGTACGTCCCTCCCGCCGGGCCGCACCCGCTTCGGGTCACTGGTTTTTCTTTTGTTTTTCGTCGCCCGAAAATTGAATTAATTGCGGAAAAATTTGTACTTTTTGCAAAAATTAGAGCGGAAGGTCGGGCGGCGTGCATCGCCGGCCGACCCGTTGTGTCGAACCGTCCGCCGCAGGATGGAACCGACAATTAAAACTATTGACACGAAGCATGTTGAGTATTTTGTACTACATCTGGCTGGCAGCGATCTGTACGGTAGTCCTCGTCCTGTCGGTCGCGGTGTTGGCGCTGACGTACCCGTTCCAGAAGTCGCGGCGCATCGTTCACGAGATGTCGCGGTATCTGGCATTGAGTTTTCTGCTGCCTTTCCCCGTCGGGTGGAGGGGTTGGAGAACGTCGACCGCCGCGAGCGTTACGTCATCGTACTCAACCACCAGGCCATGGTCGACATCGGCGCGCTCTACCACGTGCCGCTCAATTTCCGCTGGGTTTCCAAGCGCGAAGTCTTCCGCATCCCCCTTCTTCGGGCAGTTCCTGCTCGTCCACGGCGACATCTGCATCGACAGGGGACGTGCCGCCGAGGCGTTGGAGCAGCTGCTCCGCGACGGCGGGCTGTGGTTGTCGCGCGGGGCTTCGGTGGCGATCTTTCCGGAGGGAACCTGCTCGAAGGACGGCCAGATCCACCGATTCAAGGCCGGGGGCTTTCACGTTGGCCAAAGAGGCCGGTGTGCCGATCCTTCCGGTCGTGCTCGACGGTACGCAGCGGGTGATCGGCCGCAACCGCCTCTTCAATTGGCGCAACCGCATCACCGTGAAGGTGCTGCCGCCCGTGCCGGCGGCCGAGGTCGCGGCGACCGAGACCCACGTCCTGATGGACGGCGTGCGCGAGCGGATGGCCGCAGCTCTGGCCGAGGTGCGCGGACAGGCGCGGCCGAATCGTAACTAACAATTTATAGACAGGAGTTTCCGGTATCGCCGGCGGTCCGCCGCCGGAAGCGGGAGCCGCCGGACTCCGCACGACGCAATTATGTCAGATTTACTCAATACCCCCGCCTCCTACGGCGACGACGCGATCGTAACCCTCACTCCGCGCGAGCACATCCGCCTGCGCCCCGGCATGTATATCGGCAAGCTGGGCGACGGTTCGCAGCCCGACGACGGCATCTACGTGCTCATCAAGGAGGTCGTCGACAACTCGGTCGACGAGTTCATCATGGGCGCCGGCAAGCAGATCGAGATCACGGTGGCCGACAACGTGGTCACGGTGCGCGACTACGGGCGCGGCATTCCGCTCAAATCGCTCGCGGCGGCCGTCAGCGAGATGAATACCGGCGGCAAGTACGGCGGTACGGCCTTCAAGAAGACCGTCGGTCTGAACGGCGTGGGCGTCAAGGCCGTCAACATGCTTTCGAGCGAGTTCACCGCCCGTTCGGTGCGCGACGGCGAGGTCCGCACGGTCACCTTCGCGCAGGGCATCGAGCAGAGCGACCGCTGGGAGAGCGGCGTGGAGGAGCGCAACGGCACGCTGATCTCGTTCCGCGTGGACGAGGAGGTGTTCGGCGCCTACGCCTACAACATGGAGTACGTCGAGGAGATGGTGAAGAACTACACCTACCTCAACCTCGGCCTGACCTTCAAGCTCAACGGCCAGTCCTACGTCTCGAAGAACGGTCTGCTGGACCTGCTGAACGAGAAGATGTCCGACGCGCCGCTCTATGCGCCGATCCACCTCTCGGGCGACGACATCGAGGTGGCCATCACGCACGGGTCGGGCTACGGCGAGAGCTACTACTCGTTCGTCAACGGGCAGTACACCTCGCAGGGCGGTACGCACCAGGCGGCCTTCCGCGAGGCGATCGCCAAAACGGTCAAGGAGTTCTACCACAAGGATTACGATGCGTCGGACATCCGCACGTCGATCATCGCCGCCATCTCGGTCAAGGTCACCGACCCCGTGTTCGAGTCGCAGACCAAGATCAAGCTGGGGTCGAAGGAGATCGAGCCGGGCGTCTCGATGCGCAACTTCGTGCTCGATTTCATCGGCAAGCACCTCGACGACTACCTGCACAAGCATGCCGAGACGGCGCAGGTGTTGCAGAAGAAGATCGTCGAGAACGAGAAGGAGCGCAAGGCGATTTCGGGCATTCAGAAGAAGGCGCGCGAGACGGCCAAGAAGGTGTCGCTCAACAACAAGAAGCTGCGCGACTGCAAGATACACCTCACGGACAGGAACGACCTGGCCGAGCAGTCGATGATCTTCATCACGGAGGGCAACTCGGCCTCGGGTTCGATCACGACGAGCCGCGACGTGCGCACGCAGGCGGTTTTTTCGCTGCGCGGCAAGCCGCTCAACTGCTTCGGCCTGACGAAGAAGGTGGTCTACGAGAACGAGGAGTTCAACCTGTTGCAGGCGGCGCTCAACATCGAGGAGGATATGGACAACCTGCGCTACAACAAGGTCATCATCGCCACCGATGCCGATGTCGACGGAATGCACATCCGGCTGCTGCTGATGACCTTCTTCCTGCAATTTTTCCCCGACGTGATCCGCGGCGGCCATCTCTATATCCTCCAGACGCCGCTGTTCCGCGTGCGCAACAAGCGGGAAACCTTCTACTGCTATACCGACGAGGAGCGGCAGCAGGCGATCCGCAAATGCGGCGCGCAGGCCGAAATCACGCGTTTCAAGGGTTTGGGCGAGATCTCGGCCGACGAGTTCAAGGAGTTCATCGGCGAACGGATGCGGCTGGACAAGGTGCGTCTGACGAAGGACGATCCCATTCACGACATGTTGGAGTTCTACATGGGCAAGAACTCGCCCGAACGGCAGGGGTTCATCGTCGACAATCTCCGCATCGAGGAGGATATCGTGGAGGGCGACTTGCAGATCGGCGAGGCGTGACGGCCGGTTTTTTTCGGCCGGATATCGGATTGAAAATTAAACGACTATGAGCGAAGAGATATATCCCAACGACGACCCCGCGACCGGGCCCGACGCGGCCGCTGCCGCGGATGCCGCCGCACCTCAGGAGGCCGCGCAGCCTGCGGCGCAGGGCCGCTATGCGCGCCTGACCTCCGAGACGGGGGCGTGCGCAAGCTGACGGGGCATGTACAAGAACTGGTTCCTGACTACGCCTCCTACGTGATCCTGGAACGCGCCGTGCCCCACGTGGGCGACGGCCTGAAACCCGTGCAGCGGCGCATTCTCCACGCCATGAAGGTGATCGACGACGGCCGCTACAACAAGGTGGCCAACATCGTGGGGCAGACCATGCAGTACCACCCCCACGGCGACGCCTCGATCAAGGATGCGCTGGTGCAGCTGGGGCAGAAGGACCTGTTGATCGACTGCCAGGGCAACTGGGGCAACATCCTCACGGGCGACGAGGCGGCCGCCGGCCGTTACATCGAGGCGCGGCTGTCGAAATTCGCGCTCGACGTGGTCTTCAACAAGAAGACCACCGAGTGGATGCTCTCCTACGATGGCCGCAAGGAGGAGCCGGTGACGCTTCCCGTCAAATTCCCGCTGCTGCTGGCGCAGGGTGCCGACGGCATCGCCGTGGGACTGGCGTCGAAGATCCTGCCGCACAACTTCAACGAGTTGATCCATGCAGCCGTCGCGCATCTGCGCGGCGAGACGTTCCAGCTCTATCCCGACTTTCCGACGGGCGGCATGATCGACGTGTCGCGCTACAACGACGGCCTGCGGGGCGGGGTGGTGAAGGTGCGCGCCAAGATATCGAAGATCGACAAACGGACGCTGGCCATTACCGAAATTCCCTATACGACGACCACCGAGTCGATCAAGGAGTCGATCATCAAGGCCAACGAGAAGGGCAAGATCAAGATCCGCCGCGTGGACGACAACACGGCCGAGCACGTGGAGATCATCGTGCAGGTGGCGCCCGACGAGTCGTCGGACAAGACGATCGACGCGCTCTACGCCTTCACCGACTGCGAGGTGTCGATTTCGCCCAACGCCTGCGTCATCCGGGACGAGAAGCCCCACTTCATGGGCGTGAGCGAGATCCTGCGCCGTTCGGCCGATCATACGCGGGCGCTGCTGGGGCAGGAGCTCGAAATCCGGTTGCATGAACTCAACGAGGCGTGGCACGCCGCTTCGCTCGAACGCATCTTCATCGAGAACAAGCTCTACCAGCTCATCGAGGGGTGCAAGACCCGCGAGGCGGCCTACGAGGCGGTGGACGAGGGGCTGGCGCCCTTCAAGAAGCTGTTGCGCAGGGAAGTGACGCTCGACGACGTGCAGCGCCTCACGGAGTTGAAGTTCATCCGCATCTCGCGGTTCGATTCGGAGAGGGCCGACAACGAGATCAAGGCGATCGAGGCCGAGATCGAGCGCGTGCACTACGATCTGGATCATCTGACCGACTACGCCGTGGCCTACTACGAACGCATCCGCGAGAAGTACGGCAAGGGCCGCGAGCGGCGCACCGAATTGCGGTCGTTCGATACGATCGAGGCGGCGAAGGTGGCCGTCACGAACGCCAAGCTGTACGTCGACCGCGCCGAGGGATTCTTCGGCATCGGCAAGTCGATGAAGGACGCCGAGTTCGTGTGCGACTGTTCGGACATCGACGACGTGATCGTCTTTACGAAGGACGGTCGCTACATTATCACCAAGGTGAGCGACAAGGCCTTCTTCGACAAAGAATATCTATTACATCGGCGTCTTCAAGCGCAACGACGAGCGGACGATCTACAACGTCCTCTACCGCGACGGCAAGAACGGCCCGATCCTGATGAAGCGCTGCGCGATCAAGGGCATCACGCGCGACAAGGAGTACGACATCACGAAGGGAACGCCCCGAAGCGAAATCCTCTACATGACGGTCAACCCCAACGGCGAGGCCGAGGTGCTGAAAGTCTACTTCAAGCCGCGCCCGCGGTTGAAGAAGGTGATCGTCGATCTCGACTTCTCGACGCTGGCCATCAAGGGGCGTCAGAGCCAGGGCAACCTTTTTTCGCGCTACGGCATCCACAAGATCGTGATGAAGGAGCGCGGCACGTCGACGCTCGGCAGCCAGGAAATCTGGTTCGACGACGACGTGCACCGGCTCAACACCGAAGGGCGGGGCTATGCGCTGGGCGCCTTCAAGGGCGAGGACAAGTTGCTGGTATGGACGCCCCGCACCTACTATATCACGGGCTACGACCTGCAACAGCACTTTCCCGACGATACGGTGCTGGTCGAACGCTACCGTCCCGAGCGGGTCTATGCGGTCTGCTATTTCGACCGCGAGCAGAACTATTACTATCTGAAACGCTTCCCGATCGAATCGAGCGACAAGACGCAGTTCTTCCTCGACGAGGAGGGAACGGGCGATTTCGTCTGCCGCACGGGACGTGCCGGAGCGCAGCTGGAAGTGACCTATGCCGGAGCGCAGGCATCGCGGCCTGCGGAGCGCATAGAAGTCGACGGTTTCGTCGGTGTCAAGAGCCACCGTGCCAAGGGCAAAGCGGGTGACGACCTTCGAGGTGGCGTCGCTGCACTTCGTCGAGCCCGAAGAACCCGAAGAGGAGCCGGCCGATCCTGCGACGGGAGATGACCGCCCGGTGACGCGCCTGCGGGCGGTCCGGCCGTTGCGACGGGAGCGGCTGCGGCGAATGAGGTCGGCGCAGCGTCGGGAATCGAACTGCCCGAGGAGCCTGCGGCGGTGCCGCCGCAGACGGACGACGTGGAGTTCACGATCGAACGCCCGCGCGGGGATCAGGACGACGTGATCGACGTGGAGCAGCTCAACCTGTTCTGAAAGGACGAATCCGAAAAAAAACGGCCGAAATGACGACGAAGGTCTTTCTGGTGGGGTATATGGGGTGCGGCAAGAGCACGCTGGCGCGTAAATTGTCGCGCCGTACAGGGGTGCGCCGTCGATACCGACGCCGAGGTCGAACGCATGGAGGGGGCGTCGGTCGGCGACATCTTCCGTTACGAGGGCGAGGAGCGCTTCCGCGAACTGGAACGTTCGGTGGTGGAGCGCGTGGCGGCTTCCGGCGAGGCCTGCATCGTCGCCACGGGCGGCGGCCTGCCCACGTGGAGCGACAACATGGAGATGCTGTCGAAGGCGGGTACGACGGTCTATCTGCGCCGTTCGGCGGAGCAGATCGCCGCGCGGCTGACGCCCTACGGACGGGCGAAACGCCCCAAATTCAGGGGCTCGGCGATGCCGAGCTGGTGGAGTTCATGCGGCGCAACATCGCCGAGCGCGAACCCTACTACGCGCGGCGGCGCCTCGTGCTCGACTGCGACACGCTGAGCGACGAGGAGGCCGTGGAACGGATCATACATTATCTCGAAGGGAATGAATAACGCTCCGATAGGAATCTACGATTCGGGACTGGGCGGGCTGACCGTCTGGCGCGAGGTGCGGCGTCTGCTGCCGGAGGAGTCGCTGCTCTATCTGGGCGACGGCAAGAACTGCCCCTACGGCTCGCGCCCGCGCGAGGAGGTGCGTGCGCTTGGATGCAGCCGTCGCGCGGCTCGTGGAGGAGGGGTGCAAACTGGTCGTCGTGGCCTGCAATACGGCGACGGCCGCCGCGATCGATTTCCTGCGGGCGAACTATGCGGCGCTGCCGATCGTGGGTATGGAGCCTGCCGTGAAACCCGCCTGCCAGAATACGCGCAGCGGCGTGGTGGGGGTATTGGCGACCGAACGGAGTCTCGAAGGCGACCTGTTCCACCGCACGGCGGCGCGTTACGGCCGCGACGTGACCATCATCGCCGAGCCGGGGCGGGGCTTCGTCGAACTGGTGGAGAACGACCTCGAACAGACGCCCGAGGCGGATCGCGCCGTAGCGGCGGCGATGGCCGGAATGCTGGCGCGCGGCGCCGACCAGATCGTGCTGGGGTGTACGCACTATCCCTTCCTGATCGGGGCGATCCGCCGGGCTGCGGCCGGCCGCGACGTGACGATCATCGATCCTGCGCCTGCCGTGGCGCGCCGCACGGCCCAGCTGCTCGACGCCCGCGGCCTGCGTGCGGAGGCGGGGCATCGTCCCGAATACGGCTTCCTGACCTTCGCCGACGCGGCCTACGGCGAACGGTTGCGCCGCAAGGCTTTCGCCTGCGACGTTGCATAAATGGAAAATGATCGTTACTTTTGTATCGATAAACGAACACTGACATGGCATCGACCCAATCCAAATCGGCAAAGGCCTCCGCAACGCGCTCCGACGGCGAGAGCGCGCGGTGGATTTTCGGCCTGCTGCTGCTCTTTGCCGGAATCTTTCTGGTGGCGTCGGTGGTCTTTTACTACTTCGACTGGCGCGGCGATTACAGCGCGCTGCACGGCATCGGCAGCGAGAATCCCAATTTCGACGATTCGATCGACAACCCCTGCGGCCGTCTGGGCGCATGGACGGCCGAGATGCTCGTCGGCCGTTCGTTCGGTTTGTTCGGGATCGTCGTCCCGATCATCGTGACGATGATGGGCGCGCGCATCCTGCGCCGGCGGCCCGTCCTTTCCACCACTCGGTGCTCAGCCTCGCTGCTGGTGCTGATCCTGGGGTCGCTGACGCTCGGCGTCGCCTTCGACGACGGGTGGGGAATGTTCAACAGCGGCTGGGGCGGCGCCTGCGGCATCGAAATGGGACGCCTGCTGAGCGGAAGCATCGGTATGGTGGGGTGCTTCATCGTGTTGCTGGGCGGCTGGATTCTGACGGGCGTCTTCATCAACCGCAATTTCATCAATACGGTCAACCGCGCCGGCAACGTGCTCGTCGACAAGAGCGGCAAGCTGGTGGGAACGGTGGCGCAGAAGGTGCCGTCGTTGCAGTCGCTCGTCGTCTCCCGTCCCCGGGAAGAGGAGGACGACGAGCAGGCGGCGCCTGCGGAGAGCGACGTGCGCGAAGTGCGGCCGACCCTCCGCCAGCGCCCGTCGCGGAGGAGGAGCCGCAGCGGGAGCGGGCCGTCAGCCCTGCTGCCGGTGGGGCGCAGGCCGCGGTCGCGGCCGACGGCGAGGAGGACGATCCTTTCGTCGTGCACCCTGTGGGCGTGGCCCGTTTCGGGCGGCGTGCAGACCGTCAACGACTACTATGCCCGCAACCGCGTCACGGACGACGATCCCTTCGAGGAGCATACGCTCGGCGCGGAAGAGCCGGAGGGTGCGGACGCAGCGCCGCTGCTGCCGTCGCGGCTGGCGGCGAGGAGGACGAATTCGTCGAGATCGACCTTTCGGACGGCATGGACGATACGGGCGGTGCGGTGCCGGCCGATACTCCGGCAGGGGCGGAGGATGCCGATGCGGAGGAGAATCCTTTCCTGGACGACGACGAACCTTTCACGGTGAAGGATGCGGGTGCGCCCGCGGCGGCCGGCGATGCGCCCGAAGGGGTGGTGGTGACCGTCGAGGAGCACCACGATGCGCTGGTGGACGAACACCGGATCACGACCGAAGCCTACGACCCGTTGAAGGATCTGGTCAATTACCGCCGTCCGTCGGTCGCGCTGCTCGAAGATTACCTCTCCGACTCGGAGGTGACCGACGAGGAGATTTACGAGAACAAGTCGCGCATCGAGGAGACGCTCAAAAATTTCGGCATCCCCATTCAGCGCATCAAGGCCACGACGGGCCCCACGGTGACGCTCTACGAGATCGTACAGGCCCAGGGGGTCAAGATTTCGCGTATCCAGAATTTGCAGAACGACATCGCGCAAAGCCTCAAAGCGCTGGGTATCCGCATCATCGCACCGATCCCCGGCAAGGGGACCATCGGTATCGAGGTGCCCAACCGCAACAAGCAGATCGTGTCGATGTATTCGGCCGTGCGCTCGATGAAATTCCAAGAGGCGAAGGCCGAACTGCCGGTGGTGATCGGCCGCACGATCCAGAACGAGAACTACGTCTTCGATCTTGCGAAAATGCCCCACCTGCTGGTGGCCGGTGCCACGGGACAGGGCAAGTCGGTGGGACTGAACGCCATTATCACCTCGCTGCTCTACAACAAGAAGCATCCGGCGCAGTTGAAGTTCGTGATGATCGACCCCAAAATGGTCGAGTTTTCGCTCTATGCCAAGATCGAACGGCATTTCCTTGCCAAAATGGAGTCGGAGGAGGAGGCCATCATCACCGATCCGCGCAAGGCGGTCTATACGCTCAACTCGCTCTGCATCGAAATGGAGAACCGGTTGTCGCTGTGCAAGGACGCCGGTGCGCGCAACATCAAGGAGTACAACGAGAAGTTCACCGCGCGGCGGCTCAATCCCCTCAAAGGACACCGCTACCTGCCCTACATCGTTGTGTTGGTCGACGAGTTCGCCGACCTCATCATGACGGCCAAGGAGGTCGAGGGCCCCGTGATGCGGCTGGCGCAGAAGGCGCGTGCGGTGGGCATCCACCTCATCATCGCCACGCAGCGTCCCGACGTGAAGGTCATCACGGGCGGCATCAAGGCCAACTTTCCGGCGCGCATCGCTTTCCGCGTGATGCAGATGATCGACTCGCGCACGATCATCGACCGTCCGGGCGCCGAGCAGCTGATCGGCCGCGGCGACATGCTCTTCTCGAACAACGGCGAACTGACGCGCATACAGTGCGCACTGGTCGATACGCCCGAAGTGGAGCGCATCGTGGAGTATATCTCCAAGCAGCAGAGCTATACGTCGGCCTACAACCTGCCCGACTATACGCCCGACTCGGGCGGCGGCGAGGCGGCGCTGGGCAGCGAGAGCTCCGCACCGGTGAAATACGACTCGAAATTCGCCGAGATCGCCCGCGACGCCGTGTCGCAGGGGCAGATCTCGACCTCGATGATCCAGCGCAACTACGAAGTGGGCTTCAACCGTGCCGGCCGGATCATGATGCAGCTCGAACGGGCGGGCATCGTGGGGCGGCAGGAGGGCGCCAAACCGCGCGATATTCTCTATCACGACCTGCCGAGCCTCGAAGCGAAGTTGCAGGAATTGGGTGTTTTCTGACGATGACGACACGATCGAATACGATAGTCCGGCCCGGCGGTCTGCTCCGGTGGGCGCTGTGTCTGGCGGCGCTGGTATCCTTGCTGCCGCTGCGTGCGGCGGACGATGCGCCTGCGCGGAAGGTCGCAGGCGAGCTGGCGGCCCGTTTCCGGGCGATGAAGGCCTATACGGTGACCTTTGCGGTCGAAGGCGACGACTTTGCCGCCGAAGGAAGTTATGCCGTCGAGGGCGACCGCTATTACATGCGCGTGGGCGATGCCGAGGCCTACTCCGACGGCGTTTCGAAATGGGAGGTCGATCCCTCGAAGCGCGAGGTGGTGGTCGACGTCGTCGACACGCAGAGCCGCAGCTTGCTGGGCAACCCGACGCGGGCGTTCGATTTCCTGGACGACGCCTTCCGCAGCGAACTGCTGCCCTCCGAAGGCGAGGTGCTGCCGTCTGCCTCACGCCGGTCGACAAGGGGGCGGCGATGAGTTCGATCACGGTCGACGTCGCCGCCGACGGATCGCCGCGTGCGGTGATCTACGATCTCGACGGCGAGCGGATGCGTATCGAGATCCGGCGGATCGAACCGTCGGCCGAGGTGCGGCGCTTCGATGCGGCGGACTACGCCGGTTACGAGCTGATCGATTTCCGTTGAGGCGTGCTGGAGACGGCAGCGGGGTTTCGGAACGTTCCGGAACCCCGCTGCCGTTTGGTTAGTCGCGGCCCAGTACGGTCTGCTCCGCCACGCGGCGCAGGTAGGCCGCCGTGTCGGGATCGAGCAGGCCGTCGGAGGGCGCCGCACCGAAAGGCGCTCCGGTCAGCGTCGTGCAGATCACGGCCGCCGCCAGGTAGGAGCCGGCGTAGGAGGGGTGCGAACCGTCGGCGGCGTAGAGCTCGATGTCGGGCCGTTCGGTGCGCACGCGGCTCCATGCGACGCCGACCGGAATGCAGCCCGCCCCGACGGCCTCGGCTTCGGCGAGGGTGTTGACGCGGATGCGCTCCTGCATCGATGCGTAGCTTCGGAGGAAGTCGTAGTCGAATTTCCGCTCGGTATAACCGTCGCGCCGTCCCCACGTCATCTCGACGTAGGGTCTGACCTTCGGGTTGTGGGTGCGGATGTGGGCGACGATCGCCTCCATGCGGCCGGCGATCCCCTGGTCGTCGGGGGTGCCGATCAGCGCCGGGTGGAGGCTCTGATCCTGCAACACGACGAAATCGTAACCGCCTCGTTCGATCAGATCGCGGCAGTCGGCCTGTTCGAGGTGGCGCTCCATCGTGCAGCCGCCGATGGTGAACATCTCGACGCGCAGGTCGCGCCCTTCGAAGGAGGCCAGTTCGCGGACGATCCCCGGCACGAGGTTGTAATACGTGTAGCTGTTGCCGATGAAGAGGACGCTCTGCGGGCGGGAGAGCGGGCGGGCGCCCAACCGGCGGATGCAGGCGCCCAGTCCGTGCGCGTTGCAGAATCCGCTGGCGCCGATGCTGTCGGAGGGGATCGGACGCCCGTCGTCGGCGCGCAGGTCGGCAGCCTGCACCCAGCGGATGCGCAGCGTGTCGCGCACCAGGGCGTCGCGCAGCCGGATCGTGCCGAAGACCTTGTAGGAGTTGCCTTTGCCCGAGGCGAAGAGGCGGTGGGTGTAGCGGATGTCCGGATCTTCCGCCGCACGCCGCAGCTGCGCGGCCGGAAGCCAGCGTCCCCGTTCGAAATATTCCAGCCGGTAGTATTTCGGGGCGGAGGCGTCGTTGCCGAAGAGGAAGTCGATGCCGATGCGTTCGCCGCGGCCGAGCGAGTCGACCGGTACGGCGAAGAGCCAGCAGTCGCCCGCCGCTCCGCCCCGCACGGCGGGGTTATGCGATTTGCCGAGCGTGCGGACGAAGCCGCCGGGGGCGTTGCCGTCGGCGCGGAGGTAGCGGAGCGTCGCTCCGGGGCGGCCGTCGGCCGTCAGGTACCCTTCGTCGACGAAGGTCGCGGCGTGCGCGGCGTGACGGGCTTTTTGTCGAAATGCCACAGGCAGGGCAGACCGCCTGCGGACGGATTTGCGCCGGCGACGCAGAGCACGGTGGCGACGCAAAGCAGCAGCGTAGAAAAAGAATCGGTTCATGGTTCGTCGTAGGTTAGCAGAACAAAACTACGAAATCTTCCGCGCAATCGCAACTCCTGCGGACGGGAATTCGCCGCTTTGCCGGCCGGTGAAGAGCCGGTTTCCCGCGTCCTCCTGTCGGGGGCGGATGCCGAATGCGCTCAGATCGGCTGAAACCTGCCGAAAACGGAGGGTTTCGGTCGGAAGACATGTCGAGAGATTGAATTTTTACCCCTAAAAGTTGCCCGTTTGCGAAATAAATCGTATTTTTGCTTGTTATTAATAGGGGTTCGGCAAGCCGGATCGGAGCGCGACGGGAGATGTTTTCGGAAAATCTGCGGATGCGGATTTCTGCATCCCTGCGGACCGTCCGCCGACACGGAGAACGACAGTTGAAAACGAATAGATAAGACATGCTGACTGAAGAAGAAAAGAATGCCGGTTTGGAGGGGCGTATCATCCCCGTCAACATCGAGCAGCAGATGAAATCGGCCTACATCGACTACTCGATGTCGGTCATCGTTTCGCGCGCCCTGCCTGACGCGCGCGACGGTCTGAAGCCCGTGCACCGCCGTATTTTTTTGTACGACATGAGCGCCGAACTGGGGCTCTATTCCGATAAACCGACGCGTAAGTCGGCCCGTATCGTGGGCGACGTGCTCGGTAAGTTCCATCCCCACGGCGACTCGTCGGTCTACGATGCCATGGTGCGCATGGCGCAGGAGTGGTCGCTGCGGTATCCGCTGATTTTCGGTCAGGGCAACTTCGGTTCGATGGACGGCGACTCGCCTGCGGCGATGCGTTATACCGAGGCGCGTATGCGCAAGATCACCGACGAGGTGATGGCCGACATCGACAAGGAGACGATCGACTGGACGAACAATTTCGACGATACGATGAAGGAGCCGACGGTGCTCCCCACCAAGATTCCGCTGCTGCTCGTCAACGGCGCGAGCGGCATCGCCGTGGGCATGGCCACCAACATGGCGCCCCATAATCTGGGCGAGGTGATCGACGCCTGCTGCGCCTATGTCGACAACCACGACATCGAGTGCGAGGAGCTGCTCCAGTACGTCAAGGGCCCCGATTTCCCGACGGGAGCGTTGATCTATGGCTACGAGGGTGTCCGCGAGGCTCTCTCACGGGTCGCGGCCGCGTCGTGATGCGCGCCCGGACCGAGATCGAACACACGGCGTCGGGCCGCGAGTGCATCGTGGTGACGGAGATTCCCTACATGGTCAACAAGGCCGAGATGATCAAGAAGATCGCCGACATGATCAACGACAAGAAGATCGAGGGCATCTCCTACATCAACGACGAATCGGACCGTCAGGGACTCCGCATCGTCATCATCCTCAAACAGGATGCCGTGGCGAGCGTGGTGCTCAATACGCTTTACAAGAATACGCCGTTGCAGACGTCGTTCCCCGTGAACAACATCGCGCTGGTGCACGGCCGTCCCTACCTGCTCAACCTGCGCGACATGATCCGCCACTTCATCGAGCACCGGCACGACGTGGTGGTGCGCCGCACGCGCTTCGATTTGCAAAAGGCCGAGGAGCGGCTGCACATCGTGCTGGGTCTGTTGATCGCGCAGGACAATATCGACGAGGTGATCCACACCATTCGCGCCGCCCGCACGCCCGACGAGGCCAAGACGGCGCTTATGGAGAAGTTCGGCCTGAGCGAGTTGCAGGCTTCGGCGATCATCGAGATGCGCCTGCGCGCGCTGACGGGGCTGGAACACGGCAAGCTGACGGCCGAGCGCGACGAGTTGCAGAAGCAGATCGCCTACTTCAACGAGGTGCTCCGGAGCGAACCGTTGCAGATGAAGATCATCAAGGACGAACTGCTCGAAATGAAGGAGAAATACAGCGACGAACGCCGCACGGAGATCGTCTACGCCTCGGAGGAGTTCAATCCCGAAGATTTCTACGCCGACGACGAAATGGTCATCACCATTTCGCACATGGGCTATATCAAACGCACGCCGCTGGCCGAATACCGCACGCAGAACCGCGGCGGCGTGGGCGCCAAGGGCAGTGCGACGCGCGACGAGGACTTCATCGAGCACATCTACGTGGCCACGATGCACAACACGATGCTCTTCTTCACCGAGAAGGGGCGCTGCTTCTGGTTGAAGGTCTACCAGATTCCCGAAGGAACGCGCTCGTCGAAGGGTCGCGCCATCCAGAACGTCATCCAGATCGAACCGGACGACAAGGTGCGCGCCTACATCAACGTCAAGCGCCTCGACGACGAGGAGTACGTCAACAACAACTATATCGTGATGTGTACCAAGGACGGTACGATCAAGAAGACCCGTTTGAGGCCTATTCGCGGCCGCGCAGCAACGGCGTCAATGCCATCGTCATCCGCGAGGGCGACCAGCTCATCGAGGCGAAGCTCACCAGCGGCGAGGCCGAGGTGATGATCGCGGCGCGCGAGGGCAAGGCGATCCGCTTCAACGAGCGGACGGTGCGTCCGATCGGCCGTGTGGGCGCCGGCGTGCGCGGCATCTCGCTCGAAGAGGGCGACGAAGCGGTCGGCATGATTTGTGTCGAACCCGACAGCGGGCAGGACGTGTTGGTGCTCAGCGAAAACGGATACGGCAAACGGACCGATCTGGACGAGTACCGCATCACGAACCGCGGCGGCAAGGGCGTCAAGACGATCAATATTACCGAGAAGACCGGAAAACTGATCTCGATCCAGGCCGTGACCGACGACAACGATCTGATGATTATCAACCGGTCGGGTCTCACGATCCGCACGGCGGTGTCGCAGATCCGCGTGGCGGGCCGCGCTACGCAGGGTGTGCGGATCATCAACCTGCGCGAGGGCGACGCCATCGCCTCGGTAATGGCCGTTCCGGGCAGGAGGAGGAGCTGGCGGCGGTCGAAGGCGGGGAGAATCCCGCTCCCGCAGCGATGGACAAAACGCCCGCCGCCGAGCAATAAAGAGATACATCAGGAGATAAACCAATTATTTTAGTTAAAACGAGTATGAAAAGATTCATTTTGATGGCCGCAGCCGCTGCGTTGCTGGCCATTCCGGCTGCCGAAGCGCAGAAAGTGAATAAGGAGGCGACGTTGTCCAAACTCGAGAAGAGCGATGCCGACATCGCGAATCCCAAGAAGAACGCCAAGGCCGCCACGTGGATCAATCGCGGCAGGGTCTATTACGACGCCGCAGCGGAACCGACGGCCAACCTGTTCGCTCCGATGGAGACGACGCTGCTGAAACTTTCGGTGGGCGATCCCACGAGCACCGAGGAGGTGACGCTCAACGGTTCGAAAGCCATTGCATGGAACTATCCCTATTTCATCGCCTACGAGCGCGACGGGAAGATCGTGGCATGGAAGCAGTTGCAGGAGATCAAGGAAGGCGCACTCGATACGGCGATCGAAGCCTATAACAAGGCCTACGAGCTGGATCCCAAGCAGGCGTCGAAGATCAAGAACGGTTTGGAGCAGATCTCCAATTACGCCTCGATTCTGGGCAATGTCTCGATCGAAGCGGGCGAATACCTTACGGGCGCCGAGGCCTATCTGGCCGCCTACAAGGCGCAGCAGTGCCCCGCTTTCGGCGAGGCCGATCCGGCGCTCCTCTACTATGCCGGCTATCTGCTGACCGTCGACGGAGCGAACCATCCCGAATCGTTCGCGCGCGGTGCACAGGCGCTCAACGACGCGCTGGGCCGCCGGTTATACCGACGAGGCGGGCGATGTCTACTACTATCTGTTCCACAGCTATTACGGCCAGAAAGACAAGGATGCGGCCTTCCTCATCAAGGCGAAGGACGCACTGCTGGCAGGTATCGAGAAGTTCCCGAAGAACGAGAAGATTCTCGACGGCCTGATGCAGCTCTATACCTCGGAGGAGGGCGTGGGTGATCCCGCCGACCTGGTGGGCATGATCGACAAGTCGCTCGAAAGCGATCCCGACAACGTCGACCTCTGGTTCGGCCGCGGCCGTGTCTTCTACAAATTGAAGAACTACGACGAGACGATCAATTCGTTCAAGAAGGTCGTCGAGTTGAAGCCCGACCTCTACGAGGGCAATTACTATCTGGGCCTGTTCTATACGGTCAAGGCCGACGCCATGAACACCGAGATGGGGCAGAAGAATTACCGCAGCCAGTCGGAGTACGATGCCGACCTGAAAGAGGTGAACGTCGTTTACATGGCGGCTCTGCCTTACTTCGAGAAGGCGCATCAGCTCAAACCCGACGACGTGGGATACGGTCGATTACATCAAGTCGATCAGCTTCCGTCTGCGCGACGAACCGGGTATGATGGACAAGTACAATGAGTACAATGAGCTGCTCAAAAAGATGAAGGGTCTCGAATAACGGGAAACTCTTTCGTCTTCCGACAGAAGGCCGGAGAACGGGATCTCACATCCCGTCTCCGGCCTTCGCCGTATCTGTACCGGGAGCCTTCTGGCGGAGGGGTGGCGGGCGACGGGCGCGGTCGGCAATCCGTCGATCCCGTTTCGAGGCTCCGCAGCCCCTCTCCGGCTTTTCGGGGCCTTGCTTTTCCCGTACACGCTTCCGCGAGTGTCCGAAGCGGAGCTTTCGTATCGCACGTTTGTAATAAAATAAAAAGATTGTTTTATAATTTAAAAAGACTTTTTCTGTTAATTTTATTATCTTTGTTTTGTTCAACGTTTTCGATAAGCCGAGCGCAGAGCCGAACTTGTTCGGGCTATGCCGAGGCGAGAAAACGAAGAAAATATCAACGTTTTCGATAAGCCGAGCGCAGAGCCGAACTTGTTCAGGCTATGCCGAGGCGAGAAAACAAAGCGAGAAAATTCAACTTTTAACAGAAAGAAGTTATGTGCGAACATTCGTTTTCACCAGTCGTTTTCCACGCTCGGTATACGTTGCAGGCAACCTGTACCGGAACCGGTCGGGAGTATTTGTCGTTGGCGGCGGGTTATCTGCCTCCGGAAGTACGGTCGACGGAGTGCGTCGCGGAACGCGGTTTCGCAGCGTCGTCGGAATCGGGTAACACGCCGATGGTCGAAGACCCGTGGGAGGATTTATAGGGTCGGGACGATGAGACGGTTTTATCTCGTTGCGATCCTGCTCGCATCGGTCGGTTGCGAGCGGATCGAACCGGACGAGGCGCAGTCGCCGCTGCGTCCGTCGGAGGAGACGCCGGCGCTTATGAAGTACATGCCCGGGTCGACGAGACCCGGACGTCGCTGGGCGGCCCGCGCGGCATGGAGGTGCGGTGGTCGGCGGGCGATGCGATCGCGCTGTGGGGAGAAGATTCGCCGGCGTGCCGCCGTTATGCGATCGACGACCGTTTTGCGGGCGGGACGTCTGCCGATTTCACCGGCGAGGCTTTTCGAAAGCGCGGTCTATTACGCCTGCTATCCCTATCGTCCGGATGCTGTCGCCGAAGGTGCGGGCGTGACGACGACGCTTCCTGCGGTGCAGCCCTTCGGAGGTTCGGGGACGTTCGCTGCGGGCATCAGCCCGATGACCGCCCGAAGCACACGTGCGGACGATCTCCGCTTCACGTCGGTCTGCGGCGTGGTGCGGCTGCAACTCACCGGAACGGCGACGATCCGCTCGATCCGTCTGACGACGCTCGACGGTGCGCCGCTTGCCGGACGAATGCGGTTCGAATGGACGGCCGCCGGCGGGTGGACGATACGTTCCGTCGATGCCGGACATCCGTCGATCCTGCTCGACTGCGGTGCCGGGGGCGTAGCGCTCTCCGGAGGCGATCCCGTCGTCTTCTGTCTGGTCGTTCCGCCGGGCAGCTACCGGGGCTGGCGCTTCACGATCACCGATACGGAGGGCGGACAGATGGTGCGCGAGACGTCGCAGGCGGAGGTCGTGCTTGCGGCCAACCATATCAAGACCTACAATCCGATCGCTTATGCGGCTACCGAACCGGCGCCCGTGGCGCTCGATGCCTCGGCGACGGCCAACTGCTACGTCGTGGCGCGGGCGGGACGTTACGAGTTCGATGCCACGACGATGGGCAACGGTGCGGTGACGCCGCCCGATGCGGCCTACACCGCGGGTTCGACCTGCGGGAAGGCGGACGGAATCGCTCCCGAAGCGCTGCGGCCAGTGACCGCGAAGCTGCTGTGGCAGACGGCGCCGAATCTGATCGGGGAGGTTTCGCTCGGCGAGGAGGGACGCATCCGTTTTACGACGGCCGATCCCTTCGTGGAGGGCAATGCCGTCGTTGCGGCCTGCGACGCCGACGGTGCGATTCTATGGAGCTGGCATCTGTGGCTGACGTCGGCCGATCTGGAAGGGTCGCTGCATCGGTATGCGCTTCCCTATGAGGGTCTCGGCGCAGCGGCGGTCATGGATCGCAATCTGGGAGCGCTCGCTGCCGCCTGGCAGGGCTCAGACAATGTGTCGAGCTACGGCATGTTCTACCAGTGGGGCCGCAAAGACCCGTTCGTGCCGTTCCGTTCGTCGCAGGAGCGTATGGCCGTCTACGATGCGGCGGGCGCCGAACTTGCGGATGATTCGGCGGCTTCGGCGGCGTTCGATGCCGCTCCGGGCTGGCACCTGGCCGACGGGGAACGGCTGGGTGCAGCCGCTACGATGGAGGCTGCGGTGCGTTATCCGATGAATTTCATCACCGAAATTCCGGAAAGCACCGGCGCATCCTATCCCAACTGGTATTACGTCGCTGCCGGCGACCGCCTGAAAGATGACCTGTGGGGTTGCACGGATGCGCTGTCCGATGTCGGGGCGAAGAGCATCTACGATCCTTGTCCGCCCGGTTACCGGGTGTCGCATCGCTTCGTCTGGACGGCCTTCGCTCCGACGGCCGATGCCCCTTTCTCCCAGTGGTACAAGCAGGGAACGAGCGTCTCCGCCAAAGATGGATTGGTCTTTACGGTCGAGGGGCAGGAGATCTATTATCCGGCTGCGGGCATGTTGTTCGGAACGACAGGTGCCGCGCGCTTTACGAAGAGCGGCTGGTATGTTTGGAGCGCCTCGCCTTATGCGCCGGACAGTCCGAAGGCAGGTGCGTTCGTACTGGAAACGATTCAGAAGAAACTGTTGGGATCGGCCGCTCGCAGTTGCGGTGCGCAGGTACGCTGCATGAGGGGAATAGCCCCTCTTGTCCGGATAAGTCCGCCCCTGCGATGCACGAGCTTTCGCAGGGGCGGATTCCGTATGGGTCAGGCGGCGTCCGCCTGCCGGTAGATGTCCTTCAAACGGTGGGTCATGAAGTATTGCAATACGCCGCGCAGCAGCATGTAGAGCAGGAAGGCGCACCACAACGCGTTGTTGCCGATCAGCGGCGAGAAGGCGAAGAAGATGGCGAAGTAGATGATCGTCGACAGAATCATCGAGTCGCGCATGACCCGCGTGCGGGTCGCGCCGACCATGATGCCGTCCATCAGAAAGGGGAGCGAACTGACGATCGGAATGGCGATGATCCAGCCGATGTAATCGCCTGCCGTTGCGATGATGTAGGCCGATGATTCGGGGCTGTTCAGGGTGAAGACGTGCAGCAGGTCGCGCCACCAGACGAGGTAGATGCCGACGAAGACCGCCGCGACGGCCAGCGACCAGAAGATCGAGTTGCGGATGCAGCGGTGCAGCGACCGCCCGTCGCGTGCGCCGATGAACCGTCCCGTGAGCGCCTCGGCCGCCTGCGCGAAACCGTCGGTCATGTAGGAGAAGAGGGTGAACAGCTGCAACAGGATGGTGTTGACGGCCAGCAGCGTCCGATCCTCCATGCGGGCCGATGCGCCGGTGAAGAAGGTGTAGACGGCTACGATGCAGAGCGTGCGGACGATGATGTCGCGATTGACGACCAGAAAGCGCCGGATCGGACGCATGTCGAAAGACCGCCGACCAGTCGATGCGCGTGATGAACTCCCGATAGTTGGCCACGATCAGCACGGCGGCCAGCGCCACGCCGAGGTACTGGGCGACGACCGAGCCGTAACCGATGCCGGCGATGCCCATCCCGCAGCGGAAGGCGAAGAACCACGAACAGCCGACATGGACGACGTTTTGCAGAATGGCGATCCACATGGGGATGCGGGCGTTCTGCATCCCGATGAACCAGCCGTTGAGGCCGAAGAGCATGATGCCCGCCGGTACGGCCCAGATGCGGGCGTAGAAGTATTCGGCGACCAGTTCGTCGCCGTTCATGGCCCAGATCGCCGTTTGGCCGAGCGGGTATTGCAGCAGCAGGATCAGTGCGCCCAATACGGCCGCGACGAGCAGCGTGCGCGCCAGCGTGGCGGTGCATTCGCGGTGGTTCTTCGCGCCGTAGGCCTGCGCCGTCAGTCCGCTCGTGCCCATGCGCAGGAAGGAGCAGTTCCAGTAGATGAAGTTGAAGATCGAAACGCCGACGGCCAGCGATCCGATCGCGCGCGTGGTGTCGCCGCCGCCCAGATTGCCGGCGATCATCGTGCTGGCGATGCCCATGACGGGGACGGTGATGTTGGAAACGATGTTCGGAAGCGCGAGCCGCAGGATTTCCCGATTCATAAACGAGGGGTTTAACGTGCCGCAAAGATAGTGCAAGCCGCGGGCAGAACCAAATATATTTGCATGACGGTGCGATGCCGGCAGCCCGCCGCGGATTTACGGCCGGCTGTGCGGGTGGGAACCCATGCGGTTCCGCGCCGTTCCGGCGGCGGACGACCGGCCTTAGGAATGCCCGCGGAGATACGCACGGGGCATTTTTACGGACGAATGCTGATTCTTTCGCCGTGGCGGCTGATTTGGTGCGATTTGTGCGGACAATCTGCGAAAATTAGATTACCTTTGCCACGAATTAATTTGAATCGAAATGAAAGACTACAACAGCGACTCGACGGTGGTTCTCGACCGTTTCGCACGCGACAAGCGCAAGCGCACGACGACCGTCGAACGTATCGAACGTCGCCCCGGTCCCCGGCGTGATGCCGATGACACCCCGCGCGAACATGCCCCACGGCGTGCTTCGTACAATCCCCACTTCACGGAAGACAACCGACCCGTCGACGAGCGCCCGCGCCGTCCGTCCGGCGGTTCCAGATATGGCGAAGGCCGGCCTTCGGGGTCTTACCGGGGCCGTCCGGACGGGCCCCGTTCGGATCGTTCGGGCGGCTACGGCGGCGAGCGTTCCGCGGCGGAGGATCGTCCGCGTCCCTACGGGAAGAAACCCTTCGGTGCGCCGAAATACGGCGACAAGCCTGCCTACGGGCGCAAATCCGCCGGCAAGTTCGGGCCCAAGCGCCCCTACGGCGAGCAGGAGGGGGATTTCCGTCACGGCGAACGTGGGGGGCGCCGAAACGTTACGGTCCGAAGTCCGCGGGCGGATTCAAGCGCGACGATCGCCGCGGCGAGGTTCGGCCCAAGAGCTATCCCCGCTATAATCCCAACGTGCAGACGGGCGAAATCCGCCTGAACCGTTTCATCGCCCAGTCGGGACTCTGCTCGCGCCGCGAGGCCGACGACTATATCCAGGCCGTTGGACTGGTTTCGGTCAACGGCGTGATCGTGACCGAATTGGGATCGAAGGTGAAGCCGACCGACGAGGTGAAGTTCAACGACAGCCGCATCGAGGGGGAAAAGAAGGTCTATCTGGTGCTCAACAAGCCCAAAGGGGCTATGTCACTTCGCTCGAAGATCCCCACGCCGACAAGACGGTGATGGATCTGGTGAAGGGCGCCTGCGAGGAGCGCATCTATCCGGTGGGGCGGCTCGACAAGAATTCGCTGGGGCTGCTGCTCTTCACCAACGACGGCGACATGACGCGCCAGTTGACGCACCCGTCGTACCGCAAGAAGAAGATCTATCAGGTGTCGCTCGACAAGCCGCTCACGCGGGCCGACATGGATCGTATCGCGGAGGGCATCACGCTCGAGGACGGCGAGATCCACGCCGACGAGATCGCCTACGTCAAGGAGGACAAGAGCGAGATCGGCATCGAGATCCACTCGGGGCGCAACCGCATCGTGCGGCGCATCTTCGAGTCGCTGGGTTACTCGGTGCGCAAACTCGACCGCGTCTACTACGCCGGCCTTACGAAGAAGAATCTCAAACGCGGCGCATGGCGCTTCCTGACCAAGGAGGAGGTGATGCGTCTCAAAAGCGGCCAGTACGAATAGCGCGGCTACCGAGCCGGTATCGAATAGCTCCTCAGCTCACGGCTGAGGAGTTTTTGCCCGCCGGTGAGCCGGTCGAGCAGTGCGTGGAAATGGGACGAGTGGTCGTGGTGGACGGTGTGGCAGAGTTCGTGCAGCAGTACGAAGTCGCGCAGATGCGGGGGTAAGGTCATCAGGAAGAGACTCAGCGACAGATTGTTGTCTCCCGTGCAGCAGCCCCATTTGGTGCGCGACGCACGGATCGTCACCCGTCCGTAGCGGAACCCGTGCAGCCGAGCCAGTTCTTCGACGCGCGTGGGCAGTTCGGCCTTGGCGGCGCTGCGCAATGCCTCGATGTCGCACGAGTCGGGTGCCGGATGCGCCGCAGCGCGTGCCGCGAGCCGGTCGCGCGTCCGGATCACCCAGTCGGTTTTCGATTCCAGAAAGGCCAGCGCGCGTGCGCGCGGTACGTTGCAGGGAAAACTCAGCCGCACGCCGCCTGTGCTGCGCACCGAAAGCGAGATGCGGCGTGCACGGCGGGTCTGGCAGAGGACGATTTCACCCAGCAGGGGGTGTTGCAGTTTGGTTTCCAATACGGGCTATTTCGTATAGAATTTGTCGACGTTCAGAGCGACATAACGGTGCTTCCCGCGCGATACCTCGGCCCAGCTGAACGAGATGAGCAGCGAATCGGTGCGGTAGAACAAGAGGTTGTCGGCCGTGTAGAGCGGCTCGTCGTCGGGCCAGTAGAGTAGCTGGTCGCAACGCTCCGTGAACAGCTCGTCGAACGAACGGCGGAAAAGCTCCCGTCCGTCGGGCAGGTAGAGCCGCAGCGTGTCGCCCGAGGTTGTATAACGCGAGCTTCCGTTGTTGTAGGAGAAGGAGACGGGGGCGTAGCAGTACCGGTAGCCGTCGATGCGGAGCGGTGCACGGAGTTCCGAGTTCGAGTAGGAGCTTGTGAGGGCTGCCGCTTCGGCGGTATCGAGCTCGTAGCCCCACTGGATATAGTCTCTGATCCGGTCGCTATGAAAGCGGCTGAGGAGTTCGCGGGAACGGGCGATGCCGAAGCGGTCGGCCAGCAGCAGCGTATCGTGGTCGTCGAGGTAGTCGAGCGAGGCGTAGAGCTCGCGATAACGTTTGAGCTGCGCTGTGTCGCGTTCGTCGATGCGGGACAGATCGAGTCGGCCGGATTCGTCGAGCAGCCCCGTGTGGCCGGCCAGCCGCTCGGCGCGCGCGGTCTGCGACCGCAGCGAGAGCGCCGTGGCCGAGAAGCGGGGAATGTAGGCCGTCAGGAAGAAGAGGACGAAGGCCGTTGCGGCGATGTAGTAGTAACGTCCGGTGCGGCGTGCGGCGAAGAGTGCGATGGCTGCGGTCATGATCGCGCCGCAGACGATGAGGTAGACGCGCCAGTCGGTCAGACCGTAGTCGCCGACTCGCTGCATGACGCCGGCCCAGAAGAGCACGAGCGGCGGCAGCGCGAAGATGCTGATGCGGTCGAAAAACCAGTCGTAGCGCCGCTGCACGACGAGTTCCTGCAATGCCTTGACCGTGAACAGGGCCATCGTGAAGCCGAAGACCAGATAGGCGACGCCCCCTTTGGGCAGCGACCACGTGAAGAGGATTTGCAGGCAGTAGAGGTAGAGGATCGCCGCGTAGACGAGCAGCGCCGGCGCGAGAATCCAGTTGAGCAGCGTGTCGGTCGTTTTCGTGCCCTGCGGTTCATCCGACAGGTAGCCGTCGAGTCGCCAATGCGGTCAGGGGCCAGAGCAGAGCCCACGAGAAGAGGACGATGTAGGAGTCGACGAGATTACGGACTTCCCATGACGCCGGGATATTGAAGATGTAGATGACCGAGTGGTAGATGGCCATCGCGGAGAGCATGGCCGTCAGCGCGAAGATCCCGCCGACGACCGCCGCGCGAATGTATCCCAACGTTTGTCGTAGGAACGGGCCGTTGGGCAGGGGTGCGGGGGCCATGAGCAGTCCGAGTGGCGCGAGAACGGCCGAGGTGATGAAGAACCGGCTCGTTCCGAACCACTCCTTGCCCAGCAGCCACGAGGCGATCGTCAGCAGCAGCGGTACCAGCAGGTAGAGCGTGCGCCATGCCCGCGAGGCCCGGCCGACGAGCGTGTGTACGACGAGCGTCGCGAGCATCGTCAGCGGCAGCATCGTGAAGATGCCGTCGGGCAGCTGCCGCATTTCGGTGGCGGCGCCGTCGGCCGCGAGCAGCATATGGTAGTCGAAACTCCATTCGATCTGGATCGCGCCGAAGATACAGGCGTAGATGCAGAGCGCTGCCTCGACGGGATAGCGCAGGGCGACCCGCAGCAGCGAGTCGGCCGTGTCGGTCAGGAATTTTTTCAGGCGGTTCATGGTTATTGCGGATTTAGGGGTGTTTCCGGACGAGGGTTCACTCGGTCGCTGCGCCGATGCGTTGGCGGACGACTTCGAACAGCATTACGGCCGCAGCGGCCGAGACGTTGAGCGATTCGATGCGGCCGATGAGCGGAATGGCCAGTCGTTCGTCGCAGAGTTTGAGCACCTCCTTCGAGATACCGGTCTCCTCGGCGCCCATTACGAGCGCGGTCGGACGACGCAGGTCGGCGTCGTAGAGCAGTTTGCGGCTCTTTTCGGTGGCGGCGACCACCTGAAACCCTTCGGCCTGCAACGTTTTGATCGTGTTGCGGATCGAGCCGACGCGGCAGACGGGGATCGTCGTGAGCGCGCCGGCCGATGCTCGGATCGCTTCGGCGTTGACCGGCGCGGAATTTTTGAGCGGCGCGATGAGCCCGTGCGCGCCGGCGCACTCGGCCGAGCGGGCGATCGCGCCGAAGTTGCGCACGTCGGTCACGCCGTCGAAGACCACCACCAGCGGCGTCTCGTCGTCGGGGACACGTTCGAGGATATCGTCGAGCTGCACGTATGCGATCGCGGCGATCTGCGCCACGACGCCCTGGTGATTGCCGCGCACGAGCCGGTTGAGCTTCTCGACGGGCACCTCCTGCACGTGCACGCGGTGGCGCAGGCAGAGGTCGCGCAGCTCGGTCATCAGCTGCCCTTCGGCGCCTTTGCGGATGTAGAGTTTTTCAATCTCCCGTCCGGCTTCGATGGCCTCCACCACGGGGCGGATGCCGAAAATCAGGTTGTTATCCATAGCGTAATGTCATTTCGTTTTCAGGGCCCGCTCCACGAGCCGTTCGATTTTGCGCCTGGCGGCTTCGGGCAGATGACCGTCGAGCGCTTTGGTGCCTGCGATCTCGACCGAGCGGATGCGCATGCCTCCCGTCGAGAGCACTTCGCGCACGCTGCGCACGGCGCCCCGGCTCTGGCGGAAGAGCAGATTGAAGGGCCACGGCGTGGTGCAGGCGGCGATGACGACGGCCTGCCGCCCTTTGAGACGCGGCTGCGGAATTCCGCGCGGGGATTCGCCCATGAAGACCGGCACGAGCCGTTCGAAGAGCAGTTTCAGCCGCGCGGCCATCCCGCCCCAGTAGGTCGGAGTTCCGACGACGAGCAGGTCGGCGCGGCGGATCGCTTCGCCCAACTCGTGCGCCGCATCGTGCGGCAGCGGACAGACGCCGGTCGCGCGGCAGCGCATACATCCCGTGCAGGGGGCGATCGGCGCACGGTAGAGCTCGGCCTTGACCGTTTCCGCTCCGGACTGCCGGGCTGTCGAGGCCGCTGCGTCGAGCGCCTGCGAGACGATCCCCGCGGGGCGGGGCGATGCATTGAGCAGCAGTACGTTCATCGGGGAGGTCAGCCGTTTTCGGTGATTTCGAGTTCGTAGGAGGCCTTCTCCCACTCGTGCATCAGGTGGTCGTAGTGCGCTTTGAGGTCGTCGTAGGCCTTGTAGTCGGCTTCGTCGTAGGCGGTCGCGGCGGCGAAGCGGGCATCGTAATCGGCGATCCGCCGTTCCGTTTCGGCCAACTCCGTCTCGATGCTTTCGACGGCACGGCGCAGTTTGCGCAGCAGCTTCTCCTGCTCTTTTTTCTGCTCGTAGGTCAGCTTCGGCGCCTCGGTTTTCGGTGCGGCGGCGGGTGCGAGCGCCTCCTTGCGCTCGACGTCGCGCAGCGAATCGAGCTTGCGCTTTTCGAGGAAGTAGTAGATGCCGCCCAGGTACTCCTTCACACCGCCGTCGCGGAACTCGTAGACCTTGTCGACGATACCGTCCAGGAACTCGCGGTCGTGCGAAACGACCACCACCGTGCCGTCGTATTTCTGCAAGGCGCGTTTGAGGATGTCCTTCGAGCGCATGTCCATGTGGTTCGTCGGCTCGTCGAGCACCAGCAGATTATAGGGTTCGAGCATCAGGCGCGCCATGGCCAGCCGCGAGCGTTCGCCGCCCGAGAGCACCTTGACCTTCTTGTCGACCTCTTCGCCGCGGAAGAGGAAGGCGCCCAGGATGTCGCGCAGGCGGGTGCGGATGTCGCCCACGGCCACGCGGTCGAGCGTGTCGTAGACGGTGAATTCACCCTCCATCAGGTCGTCCTGATTCTGGGCGTAGTACCCGACGCGGACGTTGGCGCCCAGCCGGATCGACCCTTCGGTCGGCGCGAGCTGGCCGATGAGCATTCGCGCGAAGGTCGTCTTGCCCTCGCCGTTGCGGCCCACCAGCGCGATCTTCTGCCCGCGTTCGATGGTGAAGTCGGCGCCCGAGAAGACGTGTTTCGCCCCGAACGACATGCCGGCTTCCTTCACTTCGGCCACGATCTGTCCCGAGCGGGGCGCGGGCGGAAACTTGATGTTGAGCGTGGCGGCGTCCTCCTCGTCGACCTCGATGCGCTCGATGCGTTCGAGCTGTTTGATGCGCGACTGCACCTGGTTCGACTTGGTGGGCTTGTAGCGGAACTTCTCGATGAACTCTTCGGTCTTTTCGATCATCCGCTGCTGGTTCTCGTAGGCGGCCAGCTGCTGCGCACGCCGTTCGGCGCGCAGTACGACGTATTTCGAGTAGGGCACCTTGTAGTCGTAGAGATCTTGCCCAGCGACAGTTCGCTGACGGTGCGTGTGGTGACGTTGTCCAGAAAGGCGCGGTCGCGAAATGACGAGCACGGCGCCGTTGTAGCTTTTCGATACTCCTCCAACCA
>VOFK01003483.1_pt1 | contig 47986 bp, 66 predicted proteins | sample 5384121 | NCBI WGS metagenome assembly VOFK01 (sample SAMN12384730, study PRJNA508395) | human gut metagenome | isolation source: healthy gut J | host: Homo sapiens | reverse complement strand
CTGACATGTATTGCTTCTACCGCAAGCTTAACTGTATTCTTATTTACTTTCCATTCTTCCATATAACTATCCGGAATATGCAGATATTTGCCGTATCCCCTACATATGATATATTCTTCTCTTTTGCACTTTCACAAGCAGTTAATCCCCCAAAGCACAATAATATAGATATCATAAGCGTGACTTTCCCCAAATTATTTCTCACTTTGCTTCCTCCAATATTTGTCCATCTGCAAGACGTATCACACGATCCGCCCGACTTCCTATCTCTTGGATCATGTGTTATCACAATCAATGTCTTTCCTCGTTTATTCAACATTTCTAACAACTCCATAATCGCGATTCCCATTTCATGATCTAATGCGCCTGTCGGTTCATCTGCAAGGATCAAATCTCCCCTGCCACCATCAATCTTGCAATCGCACAACGCTGCTGTTCCCCACCTGAAATCCTGGTTACCTTTTTGTCTGCTAAATCCCTGATTCCTGTAAATTCTAACATTTCATTCACCAGTTTTTTTCTTTCCCTACCGGAATATCTGCCTGCCAGTAATGGCAGTTCTACATTTTCAAATACCGTATAAGATTTCATTAAGGCATAATTCTGAAATACAAATCCCACATGTTTACGACGAAATTCGTGAAGCTTATCTCCTTTCATCTCATGAACAGCAATATCATTATAATAGTATTCACCGCTTGTCAGATAATCCATAGTCCCAATAATATTTAATAATCTACTTTTCCCTGATCCGGATTGTCCCATGATCGATATGTATTCCCCATCCTGGACATCCAGTGATACATCCTTAAGCGCCGGAAGCTCCCGATGCTCATATATTTTTGTAACATTTCGAAGTTTTATCATCACTATTCTCCTTCTTTTCCTAACAAATCAATCGGTGAACACTTATAAATCATAAATACCGGGCAAATTGTTGATAATGCAACAAATAGTATGCTTATCTCTCCAAGGATAGGAACCACTCGCTTCCAGTATATACTTCTGTAAGAAAATACCATTAACTGATCAGGCTCTATTATATGAATAAACAACCACCATACAAAAATAATGAACAGCCATAGGCTAGAAGAAACTTAAGAATATTCTCCCCATAGGATCATCCAGGTTATATTTTTTTCATTGAAAATCCGCCGTCAGCATAATTCCATACTCTCTTTCGTCTCCGCAAAAATCAAGTATCTGTATACATAAAAGTACAATACAAAATGTGAGTCCCACCAGAATTAACATCTGAATAATATTATAATTAATCTTCCGACTCATTTCTTCTCCATTTTCTATTGCTTTACCAATATCAATCACTTTTATATCTTTATATCCAGCCTTTGCCAGCTTTTTGCATAAGACTTCTCTTTATCTTTACATAAGAGTGTCCTTGTTTTATAGAAAAATAGAAATCCGAATTATTACAAAATATCTCTCCCGGGCAGGCTAACACTTCATAATCCAACGGAATTGTTCCTGTAACATCTGAAAAATCCAGCATTTCCATTTGTGAAACTGGAAAACTTTGTCCCTTTTCTAATATCCCGGCAACTACATATGTATATGACTGATCTCCCACTTCGCCAATATATATTTTTGTTCCAACTTCTATCTTGTCCTTATATGCAGATCCCAGATATAAATACATGCCATCTTCCATCGGTTTTAATTCTTCGATTAGGATTCCTTCGTCTAATTTCATCTTCCATATATTCTGAATGGTTGCATCTATTTCAATATAATATAAGCCATCTTTTCCATCTTCATCATCGATTGCCTGAAAACTATGGCCTGTCTGAATATTTTTCAATTTCTCCAATGCCGGATCGGTATTTATATATCCTGTTTGCCACGCACAGGTTACAGCTTCCACTCCATCCACTGATTTTATTATATCCATTGCCGGGTCAGACTGTAATTCACTATCCAGTTCATCCAAAAAACGGATTTCACACAAGGTATCTATATTCCTGATTCCTGACTCTTGCAAAGAATGTCTGATATTGGTTGACATACTATAAACACTGATCAGCACAGCAATCAAAAGCAATAACACCATTGCCAACACAATATTACCACCCAGTTGTAAAACATGAGACATAACATTATCTGCTGCTAAACGTATTATATTTCGTTTTCTCATACTTAATCCCTAACCTCCTTTGCAGGCACCAGCTGTCTTAACAGCTTGCAGATTGGAAAAAGTAATACCAGCAACAAAATACCAATCATAAATATAAAATACCACAAAATATATGTATTCCAGACAAACGTCATCTTCTTTTTCATTGCAAGACAATAGAAAATCTGTAAACATCCTGCAACAATAATAGAAATTCCCATTAATATCCCGATTCGTACCAACTGCCACTCTATGATTCGTCTATCTGTTATTCCAACTGTTTTCATAATTGCAAAATCTCTTTTCTGTCGTGCATACCATACTCTTGCAATCATTATGCAATTTATAATACCCACTATGTGTACAGTAATATCAGAATAGCTGCTTTTAATTTATAAACGATATACACATCTGTCTGACTCTCATAATGATCCAGCAGCTGTGCATAATAATTATCTGATTGTCCAAATATCTCTATCAATTCATCAGCCTGCTCTGCAACCGGAACACTCTTATCCATAAGCTGGATTGTCATTCCCGGATAAGAAGATGAAGTATAGGTCATTCCATCGGCTATCCGGTTCAAAAAATACATCTGATTCCGATGTCCAGTTTTCTAACGAGCCAAACGCAATAATCATTTTATCTGAATCATTTCCAAATGATTCCAGATACCCAGTCACCTGACAATCAATTCCATCTAATGACAAGCATTCCGTTCCATCTTTTGAAACTGTTACTGAATCCTTCCATCCATGTCCTACTACAAGATAAATGTTATCCGAATTCCATTCCTCCATTGTTGGATATCTGCCACTTTCAAGCAATCTGTTCCAGTTTCCATGATATGCCACTGCAATCTGCACTTCATCCGCATCTTCCTCACAACTGCCAATCGAAAACTCATCTCCTCTGATTACAGCATCACAACTAACATCGCTTATACGCTCCAGAATTGCTTTTTTGTACTCCGAACCGCCATCTCCTGTATTTGTCGATATTCTTCTTCTATATCATTCAATTTATATTCCGTTGCTCCTGTGGTAGAGTAGATATTAATATAAGCGTTATACTTTGAAATACCATCCTGACTTTCATATTTTTGAATCAATTACTCATAATCTGATATCCATTCAAAATTGTACTCAAGGACAGACTCATACCTACTAAAAAAGTATAAATGTCAGCTTATCTTTTTTGTAATTTTATACATATCATCTTCTCCTGTAATCTGTGTTTCATTCATATCACTATAAAACAAAAACAAGCAACTTGTCCTTATCTACCTCGCTGCTTGTCTCTATTTCTTCCGCAGGAACCGCAATCGCATCCGGCACTGCCCCATGAGAGATCTCAATGGCATCCCGGATATCGATCAACCGGTAACTGTCCTTATCTCGATTCTTTAATTCCGCTATTGTAATGCTCATATGCACGCTGCCTTTCTTCTTTGCACAAATCTTTTACCACTTCACCTGCAATGATCAGTCCTGCTACAGATGGTACAAACGCCACACTGCCCGGAATATCTCTCCGCTCTGTACATTTGTGCTGTGCTCCCGGAGGGCAGATGCAATTTGTCCTGCAGCTGATCGACATATCCTCAAGTGGTCTTACCGGCTGTTCTTCCGAATATACAACCTTTAACTTTTTCACGCCACGCTTCTTAAGTTCCCGACGCATAACCTTTGCAAGCGGACATACCTTTGTCTTATAAATATCTGCTACCTGAAACATACTGCCATCCAGCTTGTTTCCTGCGCCCATACTGCTGATGATCGGCACTCCTTTTTGCTGTGACTGGAGCACCAGCTCAATCTTAGCCGTAACCGTATCTACTGCATCTACAACATAATCATAGGAGTCAAATGGAAATTCATCTGCATTTCCCGGCAGGAAAAAGCATTTGTGCATTTCGACCTTAGCATCCGGATTTATGTCCAGAATCCGTTCTTTCATAACATCTGTTTTATATTTCCCCACAGACTTTCTGGTGGCAATAATCTGGCGGTTCAGATTTGTCAGGCATACCTTGTCATCGTCGATCAGATCAAAGGAACCGACACCGCTTCGTGCCAATGCTTCACATACATATCCGCCAACGCCTCCAACGCCGAATACCGCTACTTTTGAATTTGCCAATTTGTCCATTGCTTCTTTACCAAGCAATAATTCTGTCCGGGAAAACTGTGTTAACATGTCTATCTCTCCTAAATAACCTACTAAAATGCTAGGCAAAATTATAGGACCTGAAAAGGTTCTTTGTCAATGATTTTCTGGCAAAAAGAACCGGTATTATACCACGTCATATAATACCAGTCCTGCCTGCATTAACTATTTTCTATTATTTAATCTTCCACGTCTTTACATATCCGATAGAACTCTTTTTTTTAACTTCTTTATTAATGTGGTCTTTGCTTTCTTTGCGCCCTTCACTGTAATAGTTGCTTTCTTATTTATGCCCTTGAATGCACTCTTACGGATGGTTGTAAGATTTCCTGCTGTGACTGTGATCTTTTTCAGATTCTTGCAACCGGAGAATGCTTCATTGCCAATCTTCGTTATACCCCTTGCGATCGTGATATTTGTCAGATTTTTGTTACCCTTGAATGCCTGGCTCGCAACCGCTGTTACTTTATAGGTAACACCACCCACCTTTACAGTAGATGGTATGGTAAGTTTTTTCGCTTTCTTGTTTGTGATCTTCATAACAGCAACAGTTGGATTCTTCTTTGAAGATGAAGTTACCTTTACTTTTTAATCTTCTTAGAAGGAACTGTAAGAATTGTACCTTTCTTAGCAGGCTTTGGCATTAATTTAACTGGTATATTATTCTCCTTTGCATATTTATATGCTACGGAATTTTTATTGCAAATAACTGTAGTATTTTGGTTAAAAACTGTCCACCAATATCCACTCTCATTCTCACCCTTTTTAAATACGTCAATTTCAAAATAACACTATCTGGTATAACAACCGATTTTAATTTCGGACAGCTAAAAAAAAACTCCCTTACCGATACTTGTTACACTATCCGGTATCGTTATGCTGGTTAAATTGCTGCACATAGCAAATGTTTTACTGGAGATTCTTGTTATCCCCTCCGGCAATACTACTTTTTTAATTTATCACATGAAAAAAAAAAGCCCCGCATCCTATACTTCTTACATTTTCAGGTATAGTGATACTCGTTAGATCAGTAGTTGCAAATCCATAGCTTCCTATACACGTTAAGCTATTTGGTAACGTTATACTGGTCAGATTTAAGCAAAGATCAAATGCAAAATCTCCTATACTTGTTACTCCCTCCGGTATTGTTATGCTGGTTAAACTGCTACAATTCCAAAATGCAGAATCTCCTATACTTATTACCTCTGTCCCATTAATCTTATCCGGGATTACAACCTTTTTTCTTATCACCTTTATACTTGGTAATAGTAATTCCATCCTTAAAGCTTCTTCATATGTAAATCACCATATGTCTTTGACTCTTCCGCCTGTGCTGTCATACCGCCCCCGCCACACAGCAACACACATAAAATCAATCCCAAGCCCGCATAGATCAGGCTTCTTATCTTCTTTTTGCATCATTTTCATTCATCTCTCCTTTTCTCTTACGCTCCTTGTTTTTATAAGGTACATTGCTTTTTCCCCATTTTTAGAAACAGTGCCAGGTACAAATAAACACAATTTTATCTGTATCTGACACTTTTTGTTTGATGTCTCTAAAAAAGCATAAACATTATAAAAAAAAAAAATAACTGTCAATAGTTCACAAAATATTTCTTGATTATTTAAATTTCGACAAAAAAATCCAGATACAACATTTCTGCCATATCTGGATTTCTACTAAAATATACATGTTATCTGTTCTGCTTATGTCTTTATCCTATGATTGCCTTAATTTCCGCTTTGCTCATATCGGTTACATCCATGATCTGCTCTAAGGAATAGCCTTTCTTATGCATTTTCAGGATAATCTCCGATTTTCCTCGGGCTTCGCCTATTATTTCACCTTTGACTATGCCCGCGGCTTCGCCCTTTACATATCCCATTTCTTCTACGCCTTCACTCAGATTGCACATGATCTTCACCTCTTCCCTTATACTGTGTCTATCTACCGGTATGTCATACTCCTGTTTCATCAGCTTCAATTTCTGTTCTGCCGTCATTGTCTGCGACGCTTCCAGATTAATGATCATTTTCGCCAGTCCATCCCGCATCCGTACATAGAAGATAATATCAAAATATATCTTTCCCTCATCAATCTCAGAATTCTCAGTATTCAACCCGACAATCCGTTCACCGGTTCTGGCATCCACCGTATCTTTGTTCGTTAGTCCCGGTTCAACCGGAATCTGGCTGATATACGGTTCACCTTCGATCAATGAGGCAACCGTATCTGCATCCATACCTTTAAATTCATCGACTACCCTGATCAGTATATGCGCCAGTATGATCTTCTGTCCAAGCAGGCGCTTGGCACTGGCATCATACTGTGCTTTCTGATCAGTAGCCTTGGAGGAATATACACCTTATCTGTGCCGTATGCGCTCTTATCTTAATCTATTTATAACACCATCATCAAAGTTCCCAGTCCGATCAGCACACAGCCAATGATCGACTTCATCGTGAATTCTTCGTGCAGGAATACAAATGCAAGAATCAATGTAATAACGACACTTAATTTATCGATTGGTACTACCTTGGATGCATTTCCCATCTGAAGTGCTTTATAATAACACAACCACGATGCTCCGGTTGCAAGTCCTGATAAAATCAGGAACAACCAGCTTTTCTTCCCGATCGCGCTGATTCCGGACTGTGTATGTGTCAGAAACACCATACCCCATGACATCACAAGCACAACTGCTGTTCGGATCGCTGTTGCAAGATTCGAATTTACTCCGTCAATACCTACCTTTGCAAGAATTGATGTCAATGCCGCAAATACAGACGACAACAATGCAAATACAAACCACATATAAATCCTTCTTTCTTCTTTTATTATCTTCTTTTTCATGCAACTGTGCAATCTATGAAATCTTAACTTTTTCTCTTAACTGCCTGTCGGTAAATGAAAAATGCGGCAGCTGCTGTTATCAGTTCTGCTACCCAGAACGCATTCCAGACACCGACAACACCACAGATACAACTGAGTACAAATGCAGCCGGAATGATGACAACCACATAGCGAAGCAGGGAGATCATCAATGATGGCGTACCCTTGCCAAGTCCCTCTAATGCACCGGATGAAGTCACAGATACCGAAGAAACTATAAATCCGGCACAGATGATCCGAAGTGCCGTCGTGCCTTCCGTGATCGTTATCTGATTATCCGAGAACATTCCGATCAGTTTATCCGGGAAGATCAGGCAGATCACTGTTCCAAATACCATGATCAGACCAATGATCGTAAGTGTAATATTATAAATGCTGCGGACACGTTTGTGCTCTCCTGCTCCGTAATTATAGCTAATTACCGGACGCATACCCTGGATCATGCCGTTTGCAGGAAGATATAAAAATGTCTGCAATTTGTAATAGATTCCAAGGATCACGACATAGATCTGTGAATAGGTGCTCAATATCGCATTCAGCGCAGTTGTAAGCAGGGACGGAAGTGCCATATTAAGAATAGCCGGAATACCGATCGCATACAGCTTCCCCTGTCAGACGATCCTCTGTATGCAGATACCGTCTGCCGATCTTAACGGATATCGGACGGAACACATAGACAAACAGATAGATCATCAGGGTAAACATCTGTCCAAGTCCGGTTGCAAGTGCCGCGCCCCGGATTCCCATTTTCGGAAATGGTCCGATACCGAAGATCAATAGGGGATCTAATACAATGTTCATCAGGCATCCACCGCCAAGTCCGACCATCGTAACAACCATTCTTCCAACTGCCTGATAGATCTTCTCAAATGACAGATCAATGGAAATAATAACAGAAAATGCAAATACGATCATCGAATACTGAATGCCCATCTGAACAACTGTCTCATTCGATGTGAACATCCGCAGAAATCCCGGCATGATCCGAATACAGACTACCATCATGATCACGCCATGAACAACAGAAAGAAGCGTACCCTTTGACGCTGCTGCATTTGCCTTGTCTAGCTCCTTTGCGCCGAGATAGAACGCGATCACCGCATTGATTCCAACTCCAAAACCGATGGCTACCGCATTTACAAAATTCTGGATCGGAAAGACAAGCGACAGAGCTGTCATTGCATCCTCGCTAATCTTCGCTACAAAAAAGCTGTCCACAATGTTATACAGAGAATTGACCAACATCGATAATATCATCGGAAGTGCCATTGACAAAAGCAGCGGCAGCACCGGTCGTTCTTTCATAAATTCTTCGTTCATACATTTCTCCCTCTCTACATAAAAACGCCACACAGTTATAAATGGTTTCACTTATAGCTGTGTGGCGAAAAGATGACTTATTTATTATCCGGAAAAATCCACTTCATTCGTTTTCGTTGGTATTCTACCATATTTTTTCAGAATGTCAATAACTGCTTAGCGAATATAGTATACTCTGTTATCCTTTCTTGGAATAACATCAGGATACGCTCCATCCGTAAATCCAAGTGCGCAATGTCCGACACCGATATAGTTGCCGGTAATTCCAAGGCCTTCAAGGATCTGCTTTCCTTCTTCGCTTTCGAATTCTTCTTTTGCACGATGAATCCAGCAGCTTCCGATTCCAAGATCATGTGCGGCAAGCATCAGATTTCCCATCGTCAGGCTTCCGTCATAGACAGCAGTCGGACAGGATGCATCTGCCAGTACGATCAATATAACAGGTGCTCCGTAAAACGGATCAAAGCCTTCCTCCCAGCCGCCGATCTTACGGTTCATCTCCATGATCTTATCCCGCATCTCTTTACTTGTTACCGCAATAATGATCGGAGACTGCAAGCCTCTGCCATTTGCAGCAAATGTTCCTGCTTCAATGATCTGATCCAGAACATCTGCCGGAACCATATCCGGTTTGAATTTCCGGATGCTTCTTCTCGTCTTCATCTCATCCAAAACAACGCTCATCTCAAAATCCTCCTTATTACAACAAGCTCTTGCGGAGTTCTGTTCCGTCTTTTGCGCTCAAGTACGCCGGTGCTATATCGAACACGGTCTTACATCCGCTCTGTCCTTCTTTGTACAGACGGTATGCTGCTCTTGCATAAGCCACGATGACACAGGATGTGAATTCCGGGTTGGAATCCAGCTTCAGGCTGTATTCGATCACATGATTATTTTCCAGATTCCAGCCGGTCTTACCGGAACGGATCACAAATCCACCATGCGGAATTCCACTGTGGTTTGCCTTTAATTCTTCTTCACTGATAAAGTGTACTGTTGTATCATAATCAGCGAAATAGTTAGGCATAGTCTTGATTGTTTCTTCAACTTTTACCAGGATCGGCACCGTCCTCTAATACAACAAAGCACTCTCTTGTGTGCTTTTGTCTGGTTGTAAGTTCTGGATTCTCACCATTTCTGACTGCTTCCAGTGCTGCTTCTACAGGGATCGTGTACTGCTTGCCATCCTTAACACCCTCTACACGACGGATTGCATCAGAATGTCCCTGGCTGACACCCTTACCCCAGAATGTATAATCATGTCCGTCCGGTAAAATTGCATTTGCATACATACGGTTTAATGAGAACATACCCGGATCCCAGCCTACTGAGATGATTCCAATATGTCCATTCTTCTTTTGCTGCTTTATCTACATTTGCAAAATGTTCTGGAATTCTTGCGTGTGTATCAAAGCTGTCTACCACAATAAACAGCTTTGCATACTTTGGTGTCTGCTCCGGCAAATCCGTTGCACTTCCGCCGCACAGAATCATAACGTCAATCTTATCCTTCCACTGCTCCACATCATTTACAGAACAAACAGCTGCTCCCTCTGTTAATATCGATACTGTCTCCGGTGCACGTCTGGTAAATACCGCTGCTAGCTCCATATCCGGATTCTGCTTGATCGCACACTCAACACCCCGTCCAAGATTTCCATATCCTAAAATACCTATTTTCATGTTTCATACTCCTTTGCAAAATTACTTTTCTTTCAGTTTAATGATTCAAAAAAGAGCCTGTCAACTTTTTTCATTGACAGACTCCCATTTCATTTTCTCAACAATATAATTCTACTTTAAACGGTCTTCCTCCGTGATCTCGCGAATGACTCTGCATGGATTTCCAGCAGCCAGTACTCCCGATGGGATATCTCTCGTAACCACGCTTCCGGCTCCGATCACAGAACCGCTGCCGATCGTTACACCGCCACATACTGTTACATTTCCTGCCAGCCAACAGTTATCTCCGATCGTGATCGGCTTCGCATATTCCCGGTCTGTATACACGCCGTCTTCCCTCTTATAAATGTTACGCTCCTGAAAACGAAACGGATGCATCGGTGTCAGCAGAGAAACATTCGGTCCCATAAATACATTGCAGCCGATCTTAACAGGTGCACAGTCCAGACAGGTAAAATTAAAGTTCGCATAACTGTTCTCGCCTATCTCGGTAAAGCAGCCGTAATCGAACTGAACCGGTCCCTGAAGATATACATTCTTACCCTTATTCGGAATCAGCTCTGCCAGGATCTTCTCGCGTTTCTCATCCGTCTCAAAGCAGTCATTATACTCTTTACTCAACCGATGCGCATTCTGTCTTAATCGTATTAATTCATCATCAGATGGATCATAAACGGATCCTGCTATCATTTTTTCTCTTGCTGTCATCTTAATATGCCTCCGTATAAAAACATTGGAAACTTCTTATTCTATCTCAGCCCGTACCTCTTTTGTGATCGTTTCACCGCCATTCTGATACCAGTTCTCGACAAAACGATCAAATTCATCGAGTGAACTCTCACCGGTTACAATCTTCAGATAAGTGTCACTTTCCAGATTCTCAAGGCTCCACCAGTCTGTAACCATCGTTTCCGTTTCTCCAAAATATAACGACTCTACTTTGTTCGTCCTTCCATCGTTTAAGATCTTACAGGCTGTGATACGGGAAGTATACGCCGCCCAATCTTCCGCACTGGCATTCTCCGCATCCTTCAGATAGGATTCGCATGCCTCATAATAGGAATATTCCAGTACGTTCAGATCATCTGCGGATTTGTCCCCCGCAAATACATGATTCAGTTCTCCATAGCAGATCTGTAAAAGCATTGTTGTAATCTACATTGATCGCAAACGGTCTGGCGGTAGGGTCTACATTTTCTTTATAATAATCGACAATCTCCTGATTGTCTCTGTCATTATACCGCAAATAGTCAAATAATACACTAACAATCTTACATGCAATCTCCGGATATTCATAACCCTTACGCACTACAATATACTTACCGGAAGGATTCTGTGTATGATAACTGGTAAGTCCGGATTTCTCTGTTTGCGATCAGATAAGGCTGCCACTCGGCATCTTTATTCTGTTCCACTGCCTGCATCAGCGGGTTATTCGGTGCCCACCAGGGACCAAAGAAAGAACCGCATTGACCATCCACGATCAGCTCGATCAGGTTACTGCTCGTCCGCATCAGAAAATCCTGATCCAGAATTCCCTCTTTATACAACTCATGGATATGGGCAAGTGCCTCTTTCGCCTCCGGCTGAACCGAACCATAGACAACATTGCCGTCCTCATCATAAATCCACTGTTTCGGAAATGCACCATATGCAGCAAATATAATATCTAATGTATATTCACTGCTATAACCACAACCGCCGCAGAGACTGGTATCACATACAAGCCCTACGGTATTTCCTGCCCCATTATGTCCGGGATCTTTTTCTTTAAATTGTCTTATGATCTCTTCTACATCCGAGAGTGTTCTCGGTGCGGACAGCCCAAGTGCATCCATCCAATCCTTACGAAGCCAGATCAGATTCGGTCCGTCTGAGATGTTCGTTTCCGGTATCGCCATGATCTTCCCGCCAAAGGTTACAACATCAAGGATATCCCGACCATAGCTTCCATATATATTCTTGATCGTATCGCTCATACAGTTATTATAGCTGTCTGTCAGATCTGCGATCATATCATTATCCACCAGATACTGAAGCTCATCCAGATCCTCCACGATCATCACATCCGGAAGATCATTCTGTGCGATCACCATGGTCACACTATCGGTATATTGCTCATCCATAGCCTCAAACACATCCTGGTTTTGAACATTTAGCCTTTCATTCAACAGCCTTGTATAAGCATTATTTTCATACGTCTCGCCATCCGGGAGATTGGAATTATTTGCTCCGGACAGCTTACCCAGTGTGTAGGTAAGCTGTTCCGGATATTTTCCGTAAGGTGTCGTGCGGGCTGTATATAACGCAGCTTCATATTCTTCTTTTGTCTCTGCATTCTCCCGGGTGGAGGGGGTAGCCCCGGAATCACCGCATCCACATAAGATCAATAAATTTATAATCAGCACACATGAAATAATCTTTTTTAAATACGAACCTGTAATCATATACATTCCTCTGTTTCAACCAAACTATAAGCAAATAATCATATGATCCCTTAACCTTTTACACCACCGGAGAAGCTCTCACGATAACACTTCTGCATAAACATGAACAGAATGATGATCGGAATTGAGATCAGCACCGCACCGGCTGCAAAGGAATTGAACCACGGATACACATATTCTTTCTCTAACATATTCCAAAGTCCGATAGATACGGTATAGTAATCCTTATTTGCACGGCAGATAACCTTTGCAAATACGAAATCAATCCAAGGAGCAAGAAAGGAATTCAGAACCGTATATACAATGATCGGACGGCTTAACGGAATAATGATCTTAGTAAACGACTGCCATCTGGTTGCTCCGTCCAGATAAGCTGCTTCCTCGATCGACTTCGGAATCGTATCAAAGAAGCCTTTTGCAATATAGAACTGTAAGCCTGCACCACCGGAATAAACCAGGATAAGTGCAACACGGATCAAGGATCCTTCTGACAGTCCGATCGCCTTTAAGATATAATAAACTGCGATCATAGCCATGAATCCCGGGAACATACCAAGGATCAATGCTACATTCATAAATGGGCGTCTCAGTCGGAAACGCATTCTCGACATACAGTATGACATCGCCAATACAAATACTGTAGATATTATACAGGAGAAGATCGCAATAATCAAAGTATTCATGAACATCTTCGGAAAATTCAGGATACCAGTATCTGTAAATAACTTTGTGTAATTGCCAAGAGTATACGCCTTTGGCAGCAATGTAGAAACATACTGTCCTTTTTCTCCACGGAAGCTGATCAGAACGATCCACAGAATCGGGATCACCCAGATCACGGAAAGAATTACCAGTATAATATGAACAACGATATCCGGTGGTGTAAGCTTCTGTTTTCCATTTATTTTTCTTACCTTTTGTTTTAGTCATTACTGGAATCCCTCCTCGTCTTTATAAGATGTTGTATTATGATAAGTGATCAGAGATACGATCGCAAGAACGATAAATGTCATGATACCGATAACCGCACCCAGATTATAATACTGATTATCAACTGTCAGCTTGTAGAGCCAGGTAACCAGAAGATCGGTCTTTCCTGCTGTCTTTCCAACCGGAATCGGTGCTCCGTTTGACAGAAGATAGATTACATTAAAGTTATTAATATTACCTGCAAAGGTCGTGATCAGATACGGAGCTGTTACAAATAACATATATGGAAGTGTGATCTTAAAGAAGATCTTCACCGGTCCGGCTCCATCTACTTTTGCGGCCTCATAGATATCTTCCGGTATACTTTGTAAGATACCGGTCACCTGCATAATGGTAAACGGAATACCGATCCAGATATTGATCACGATAACCATGATACGGGCAATGGTTGCGTTGCTCCAGAACGGAATTGCATTGTCGATGATATGATGATTCAGTAATAAGGTATTTACGATACCATTCTGACTGAAGATCGTACGCATCAAAAGCAGGGATACAAACTGTGGAACGGCTGCGGATAACATGAAGATCGACCTCCACACACCCTTACATCTTGTTCCCTTTCGATTGATGACCATTGCAAGGATCATACCGAAGATATAGTTGGTAAATGTCGCAGCAACCGCCCATACCAGTGTCCATCCAAGAACAGACCAGAATGTACTACCGACTGCGTCATTAAAATTCAAAATCTTAGCAAAGTTTTTCAGTCCTACCCAGTTAAACAATACCGTATGTGAATCCAGCTTACTGTAATTTGTAAATGCCATACAGATCATGAATACGAGCGGCAGGATCGTAAAGACAACAATCCCGAGTACCGGAAGTGGAAGCAGAAACATATGAAGGTTTTTATCAAATAAACTCTTAATATCATCTGTGAATCCCGGAACTTTCTTCCCTGCATCATGCAGGCACTGTGCACGATATGCACTCTCGACACTGACTACCCAGAGGCATACAAATGCAAATATGATAAATACCGTGGCTACTCCATATAATAACATCAAAAGAGAATTGTCACCCTGTGTATATTCAAATATGCCTTTTGCATCATTCCACACCTTCTCCTGTTCTGCTCCTCCCAGATGGAAGAAATCGGTCAGAAGAGATGCACCGTTTTTTATCATGAAATAAATAAATATGCTTTCAAGTACCAGAAATGATACACCTTTTACAAACTGTTTTCTGACAATGTTTCCGAATCCCATGATCAGGAACGATAATCTGGTGATCCAGTCACCATTTCTCATGGCCTTGAAAACAGTATATGGATAATCACTTCGTCTTATTTTTTTCTTTTTTTTGCTTACTGTCGCTTCCAGCCATCCTGACACCTCCGTCTCAAAGTAAATGTTACGTTTTTTTGCGTTTCTTTCATAAGATAAAGTGTTCCACCACCCCCCTGTGGAAATGGAACACTTCGTCCTTATGCTCTGTTTATTTTTACTCTGCTACATCTGTGTTCAATGATGTATTGAATGCTTCTGTCTGCTCAGCAGCATTATCATGTGTAACTTCACCATTCAAGAGTGCCTTACCAAAATTCTCTGCTGGTGTCCAGAAGTTACCCATCTTAGGTACAAACGGCTGGATCATAGATGTATTGTTGAAGGTATCGTTCTGAGCTGTTACTAATGCATCATTCTTTACCGTATCACTCTCTAAAAGATTTGTGTTACAAGGAACAATACTTCTTGCTTCATAATGTGACTGCTGTGATTCCTCGTTACCAAGGTACAGGGCAAGTGCTACTGCTACCTGTGGATATTCACAGTTTGGATTTACACCGATTGCCTTTGAACCGGCGAATGAAAGTAACTGCTTGTCAGATCCGCCGATCTTGGCTGTAGGCATAGCTGCGATTCCAAGATCGTCACCAAGTCCATCATGTAATGCCTTATAATCCCATGAACCGGAGAACATAGCTGCGATAGATCCATCTGTCATACCGGAAATACCAACACCGGATTCATCATTTACAAAATTCTTATTTGCTACAAGATCTACAAGGTAATCTGTAACAGCCTTTCCATTGTCTCCGCCAAAATTGATTCCTGCGTCGTTATCTGTACCATCACCGAATAATGTACATCCGTTTGCAAGATAGAATGCTGCATTATACCAGCCGTTTGTAAGAGGAAAAGCAACTTTTCCTTTTTTTCAAGCATTGTATCAAGGCTCTTTACATCGCTGTCTGAATATACTTTCTTGTTATAGTATAAAAACCATGTATTTGTTGTAAACGGAACACCATAGATTCCGCCATCTACTGTGATAGAATCCACAACTGCCTGTGAGTTTGTTGACTTTACATAGTCTGCTGTGCTTCCGCCTAACTCCGAGATTGCATTTGCATCGATCAGTGTCTGTAACTGGTCGTTTGCGAACATATATACATCTGCTGATGCGGATACATCCTGTGTTACGGTCTTTCCTGCATCTGCCTCACTGCATGTACCATATTCAAATGAAAGATCCCAATTTGGATGTTCCTTTATTAAATGCTTCACATCTTCCCTGAAGCCATTCACCATAATCCGGTGACTGATCCTCAGCAGGTCCCCATACTGTAATTGTTGCTTTAATGTTTTTCTTCTTCTGCAGATGCATCAGTACTCTCTCCTGATGTTGCCTCTGCATTTGATGCTGTTGTGGAATCCTTTAGATGTATCATCCTTCTTATCTCCACATCCTGCGAGTAATGACATGCACATAGCTCCTGCCAGTGCAATCGCTGCATACTTTCTAAACTTCATAACCGTTCCTCCTTTAAATAAATCATGTTTTTTTGTTTTTTAATACTTTTGCAGTACCTTTACCTTATGACATTATTATAAAAAGGAACCGTTTCACCGTATATATCAATAATTTCAGAAACATGTTGGTTTTTTATGAATGTTTGATTTCTGCATGCAGTTCTTTTTTTGGAAAATGGATCGTGACAGTCGTTCCCCTGCCAACTTCACTGTCGATACAAACCGCATATTCCGCGCCATAATACAGTTTGATACGTTCATTGACATTTCGCACACCATAGCCCTTCGAATCGGCAGTCAGTATCAGCTCCGCCTGTTCTTGGGTCATACCGACACCATTATCGGATACCGCAAACCGGATATCTTTATCGTCCTCTTTTCCACTGATCCGGATCTCTCCTCTGCCATCCTGTTTCAGATCTATGCCATGATGGATCGCATTCTCGAGGATCGGCTGTAAGATCAGGTTCAGTGTTTCATATTTTAAAATGGAATCATCGATATCATAGATAACATCGAAACTGTCATCGTGCATCGTAAGCTGGATATCCAGATATGCTCTGATGTTCGCGATCTCATCCCGGACAAGCAGGATATTCTTTCCCTTATTTAACGCTGTCCGGTAAAAGGTGGACAACGACAACGTGATACGACTGATATCCTCCTGGTCTCCGCCTCTAATGCTTTCCAGTTAATGATAGACAGTGAATTATACAGGAAATGCGGATTGATCTGCGCCTGTAACGCCCGCATCTCATATTCCTTTTCTTTGATCTTGCTTCGGTATACTTCATTGATCGTTGCATCCAGACGCTTCGTCATACTGTTATAACCATTGATCAGATCACCGATCTCATCCGTACTGTCATTCTCAATCTCCATACCAAGATTTCCGGTTTCCAGATTGCGCATTTTCTTCTGAAGCTTACTGATACGTTTCGTTATGAACTCGGAAATTATACGGATACATGCGATTGCTGCCATCAGACTGACCAGGATTGCGGCAGCAGCAATTATTAAGATTGGCTGAACCGAAGAAATGATCAGCCGATCCGGCTTATAGATCCAGATCTTCCAACCGGATGCCTTCGACTCCCGCTTAATAAACTGATAACCGGAATTCTTCTGCCCTACTGTTGCAAAGAACTGTTCCTCTGATAATTCATACGGCTTGTTTTTCTTCTGTAAATACACTCTTTTTAAAGATGCAGTTACCTTCTGCATCCTCTATCACAACGCCATAATTATCAAATACTGTTTCGTTATTAAACGGCTGGAATACGCTGTCATAATCTACCCCTACATAGAGCAGACCTTTTTGCCTTTTTTCTGCTCCAGCATGGCCATGCGGTTTAACGAATAAGCAGTCTTATCCTTCGCATTCACGATCCAGTGGATCTGGTTATCACCGACCATCCCATAATTTTCTTCTTCATTTTCAAGTGTCGTAATAGGGGCGATCGTACTGCCGTGCTTCACCTGACAGGCATCCGTGTAGATCGTTACCTGCTTTACATCATCATGAAAATACATAATAGAAGAAAGCAGGGGATCTATGACACTTGCCACCTGCTCATAATTCTGATATGTACTCTGATCTGAGCTTAAGATCTTCGCGATCGACTGATTATAGGATATATAATTAGAAAGATTGTTATAAATCTCTAACTCATTATCAAGCGCATCCGTCGTCTGTGTCAGATACGATTCCAGGATCATTGTCTCACGATCCCACAGGATCTTCTTCATCTCATGGTAGGTGATCGTCAGCGTGATCATGATCGGCAAAAGCCCGGCAAGTATATAAATGACCAACAGCTTGCCGGATAATCGCAGATTCTGGAACCCTCTTTTTATCCTTTTATCCATCCGTTTTTTATGCATCCGCCTGTCCTCCGCTCTCTCTGAATTTCTGCGGACTCACGCCAAAGAACTCGCGGAAGCTGGAACAGAAATAAGACACGTTCGGATATCCGCATGCCACACTGATATCTACGATCTTCGTCATGCTGTTCTCTAACATATCCTTTGCCTGTTCCATCCGGTATGCCTTGATGAATTTGCTAAGATTCTGTCCGGTCTCCTTCTTAAATACCGTACTTAGATAGCTCGGTGCAAGATGTACCATATCTGCCAGCATATCGATTCCAAGCTCACTTCCATAGTTCCGGTAAATATACTGCTTCACCAGTTCTACTTCCCGATGTGCTGTCTGTGTCTTCCCTGCAAAACAGGTTTCCAGTCTCCGGATCGCTTCTTCGACAAGCTCCGTCAACACCTGAAAATCTGTCGCCATATATAATTTCTCAATGTCTTTATTTAACTCTGCTTCATCTGTCTCATCGATGCTTCCGTAGATATCCTTCATCAGATTCGAGAACAGGAACTTGATATAGATCTGGGAGTACTCTGTCTTATGTCTGTACTTCTCACAGAATCTCTGAAAATGCTCCCGGAGTGCTTCCACATCCTTCATCTTGATATCCTGTTTCATCTGCTTCATAAAGGTGTCGTCATCGAACTGGATAATACCTGGAGTCTCGCCCTCCATGTTCGGATAAAATACATGGATCTCCGGATGGTAGAATTTGTTCTCCATCAGCACTTCGAGCTCTTCCATCTTATCTGCCACCTCGGACAGATCACCGATATCAGAGGATATCATCGCTATGTAACAGTCCGCATCATAATCGGCTTTGATGATCTTTACGATCTCATTTGCCTTACGGAGAATATTCATCTCATCCCCTAAGAATAAGATCTCCTGCTGCTGGTTCAGGTTCAGATATTGCAGGATTCCAATTGACTTTAAGTTCTCGTTCTCTTTGAAATCCACTCCACGTCTGCCGAAGAAATCATGATTGAATTCCATCAAAAAGCATATTCTTGAATTTACCCAGATCAAGCGATAATCCGCTGTATTCCTGTCTGAGCTTCGTAACATCCGTTCCGTTCAACAGCATATAGAGCGCATGCTCATATAAAATTCCATGCTCTTGTTCTTCAGCTCGTCCGAAAGCCTTTGCCTCTTCCAGTTCATTTACAACCTTATTCAGAGTATTCTTGAATTCATTTGGATCGACCGGTTTTTAAGATATAATCAACAACCCACAGCCGGATCGCTTTCTTTGCATAGTCGAATTCATTGCATCCGCTGAATATGACTGTGCGCAGCTTTTTCTTTTCCTTCACAACATGGTCGATCAGTTCGATTCCATCCATGAAAGGCATCTTTACATCTGTAAGCAGGATATCAAAATCTTCTTTCTCCAGCTTCTCCAGTGCATCCACACCATTTACCGCTTCTGCAATCTCAAATTCCAGATTCAGTTTTTTTATGAGAAACCGGATACCATTTCTTTTTCTATCTTCTCATCATCTACGATCAATATCTTGTACATATCTATCAACGCCTTTCTATGGTGGAAATATATATCTTATTTTAACACATTTTACAGCTTCCAGATATCTTTATTATATTCTGCTATCGTACGATCGGAGGAGAAGAAGCCTGCCTTACTGATATTTACCAGGGTCTTCTCTGCCCAGCCCATACGATCTTCATAATCGGCAAGCACCTGTTCCTTTGTCTGAATGTAATCACAGACATCAAGAAGTGTCATAAACCAGTCTTTTTTACGATCAGCTCGTTATGAAGTCTGGTAAGAGCTTCCTTCTGACCGATCGCAAGCAGCTCATCACTCACGATGAAGTCTACCAGCTTCTTGATCTCCGGCTTCTCATAAAACTCTCTTGCCACATAGTCTGCCTTTGCATAGTGCTCGATCACTTCTTCACTGGATTCACCAAAGAAATAAATATTATCCTCGCCCACCAGTTCTCCGATCTCTACATTTGCACCATCACGGGTTCCCAGAGTAACCGCACCGTTTAACATGAACTTCATATTTCCTGTTCCGGATGCTTCCTTGGATGCCAGTGATATCTGCTCTGAGATATCGCATGCCGGAATAATCTTTGCTGCCTTTGATACATTATAATTCTCGATCATGACAACTTTCAAGTACGGACTTACCTCAGGATCATTGTCGATCAGCTCCTGCAGGCAGAGGATCAGATGGATGATATCCTTTGCGATCGTATAAGCAGGTGCAGCCTTCGCTCCAAATATAACTGTGACCGGAGTCTCCGGCAGGTGTCCCTTCTTGATCTCAAAATATTTGTAGATCACCCAGAGGGCGTTCATCTGCTGACGCTTGTATTCATGCAGTCTCTTGACCTGAATATCAAAGATCGAATTCTCGTTGATGTCGATTCCCTGTGTCTCTTTCAGGTAGTCCTTTAAGACTGCCTTATTGCTCTTCTTGATCGCAAGGATCCCTTCTAATACGTTCTTATCTTTGTAGTAAGAAGCCAGCTCCTGTAACTTATCGGCATCCTTCTTGTAGTCCGGTCCGATCAGCTCTGTGATGTAGGCTGCCAGCTTTTTCATTGCAGTGTAATAACCATCTTCTGAATGTGATACCATTTGTCTTATTGTTGAATTTCTCAGGATAGATCTCATAAAATGGATGCAGCTCTGAATTCTTCAGGATCTCGGTATGCAGATAAGCAACACCATTTACACTGTGGCTGTAATGCATATCGATATGTGCCATATGCACACGGGAATCTCCATCTATAATATAAACACGCTCATCCCTTATAACGGTTTCTGACCTTTTTATCCAGCATACGGATCACAGGCATAAGCTGTGGAACGACCTTCTCCAGATAAGCAACCGGCCATTTCTCCAATGCTTCTGCAAGGATCGTATGATTCGTATAAGCACATACATCGGTTACAATCTCTGTTGCTTCATCAAAGGGAAATACCTTCCTCCATCAACAGACGGATCAACTCAGGGATCACCATAGATGGATGTGTGTCATTGATCTGAACGGCAGCGTAATCTGCAAGGTCATGGAGATTCGAACCTTTCTCCTTTGCCTCTGCAAGAATCAGCTGTGCACCATTTGCAACCATGAAATACTGCTGATAGATACGAAGTAAGTTACCGGCTTCGTCACTGTCATCCGGGTAAAGACAGAGTGTCAGGTTCTTCTTGATATCTGTCTTATCAAAGTTAATGCCATCCGGCTCCATGATGCTCTCATCCACGCTCTCGATATCAAACAAATGCAGCTTATTTGTGCGATTCTTCATAGCCTGTCACATCGATGTCATACATTCTGGACTGAACGGTACAGTTTCCAAATTGGATCGTGTTGCTTACATCGGTCTTTGTCAGCCAGCTGTCTGCTTCAATCCATGGATTTGCTGTCTCCTTCTGGTAGTTATTCTCAAATACCTGCTTGAACAGACCCATATGGTAATTTAATCCGATACCATCTCCCGGAAGTCCGAGTGTTGCCATCGAATCAAGGAAGCAGGCTGCCAGTCGTCCAAGTCCGCCATTTCCAAGGGATGGTTCCGGCTCTACTTCTTCGATGTCATAGATGCTCTTACCGTTTTCTGCCAGCACCTGTTTTACTTCGTCAAAGATCCCAAGATTGATCAGGTTGTTGGATAACAGCTTACCGATCAGGAACTCTGCTGATATATAGTAAACCTTTTTCTTTCCATCTTCTGTAACCTTGTCTTCCGCTAATTCCTTTGTCATATCAAGCAGCGCAAAATAGATCTCCTCATTGCTGCATTCCTTGATCGTCTTATTATATTTTTTCTTACAAATCTCTGTTAACATCATATCCTCCTTACAAAAATACTGCTTCACAGCATTTCTTCCATATACTCTTGTTAATTCCCTTAATCTGTCTCTGATCTCGTCTGTAAATTCACCCTTCTTCATCCGCCAGCGCCAGTTTGTACCGATCGTAGACGGAAGATTCATCCGTGCTTCGTTATCCTTTCCAAGCAGATCCTGCATCTGAACGATAACTGTATCGGCAGAGCTCATATATAATACCTGCATCATCTTCTCCGGAATCTCCTGCTCATTTGCCGCTCCCAGATATTTCATCATAAATGTAAGATTGTCCTTTGATGCATTCTCGATATATCCTTTTAATGTGTCATTATCGTGTGTTCCGATATAGACAACGTAATTCTTTTCGTAATTATGCGGTGCATGTTCATTCTCCGCATTTCCGTCAAATCCAAACTGTAAGATCTTCATTCCCGGATAGCCGGATTCTTTTCACCAGCTTCTGTACCTCCGGCACAACGACTCCCAGATCTTCTGCGATCACCTTCGCATTTCCTCTGGCACTGTCGATCGCATCTACAAGCTTCTTTCCCGGACCTTCCAGATAGAATCCGTTCTTTGGCTCTCCGTCTGCCGGAATGTTGTAATACCGCACAACGCCGATGAAATGATCGATACGGATCACATCATAGAGACTGGCTGATTTACGGATCCGGTTCTTCCACCAGGAGAACCCATCCTGTTCCATACGATCCCAGTTATATAAAGGATTGCCCCATTTCTGACCGTAATCGGAGAATGCATCCGGTGGACAACCGGCTACACTCACAGGCTGTAGATCATGATCTAACTGAAATTGTTCTGTATTTGCCCATACATCTGCACTGTCCAGTGCTACATAGATTGGAATGTCGCCGATCAGACTGATACCATGATGGTTGGCGTAAGATTTGAGTGTCTTCCACTGCTCATCGAATTTGAACTGAAGGAACACATATAAAATCCGATCTCGTCGTGTAACTGTTCCCTGCACTTACGAAGTGCTGTTTCTTCTCTCTTTAAAACCGGTTCTTCCCAGCTTAACCATTCTTTGTTCTCATGGTCTGCCTTGACCGCCATATAAAGGGCGTAATCCGGAAGCCAGTTTTCATTTTCCGTAAGAAATTCTGCATACTGCCTTGATGTCTCATGCTTCGATCTGCCATATGCTTTTTCTCAATACCTCAAACCTTTGTCTGTACAGGCGGGCGTAATCGATGTCATCCAGCTGATCGTACCAGCTATATGCATCTACCTCCTCCTGTGTCAGTAAACCTTCATGAATCAGAATGTCGAAATCGATAAAATAAGGATTACCCGCAAATGCTGAAAATGACTGATACGGACTGTCACCAAAGCTGGTTGGTCCGATCGGAAGCACCTGCCAGTAACGCTGGCCTGCCTCCTTCAACCTGTCAACAAATTCATATGCCTCTTTCCCCAGAGATCCGATTCCATAAGGGGGATGGAAGGCTGCTGATCGGCAGGAGGATTCCTGCGCCACGCTCTAACGCTTTCTTCATGTCTGATACCTCTTTATTAAATTTTCTATTGAACAGCTATCCATTCGCCTGCATTTAATAAAGGTAAAGGTAAAAGGTAAAGGTCGTATATTCGGAATGTCTGTTCTGGTTTGTATTCTAGTATCTTTTTTCTGTTCTTTCTTGCATAATAAGAGCATTTTATGATACTATTCTATCATGTTTGATTTTATCAAGATTCATTTAATGTTACATGGAGTGGATACGATCATACATCTCCACCTGTTTGTCAGGAATAAAATAGCAGAAAAGGCAGGAAAGAGAGGTTATATATGAACAGCTTAGAATATGAAAATTACATGGAGACCAAAGCACATGTGGATCCGATGTTTCCTTACAACACCTATCTGTGCTCCATACCACTGGACTTCAATGCCGTCCCACTTCACTGGCATCCATATATGGAGATCATTTATATTAAGAAAGGGAAAGGAAATGTAACGCTGGATTTCACGACGCACTATGTAGAGGAAGGGGATATCATTCTGATCCTGCCGGGCAGGATCCACGGCATCTCCCAGTATGCCTCCTATTCAATGGAATATGAGAATATCATCTTTTCAGTTGACCTGTTCCGATCCAGAAACCACGATACTCTGGACAGTGAGTTTTTTCTGCCTCTGCTCTCTGATGAACTAAATATCAAAAGCATCTATGATCGCGACGATCCTTTATATGAAGCCCTGTCCTCCTGCCTGAACCGGGTGGATGTGCTCTGCTCATCTACTCCAAAAGGATACCGGCTTGCTCTAAAAAGCTGTTATTTTGAATTCTTCTATACCCTGTATGCCCATGCAGAGCAAAAGGCAGAGACCTCAGACCGAAAGAATCATGCAAAGAATCTGGATCGTACCAAAGCGATCTTGTCTTATATCGACCGAAACTACAAAGAAGCAATATCCATTGCGGACATTGCTTCTTACTGTGGATTCTCTGAATCCCATTTTATGCGTTTTTTTAAGAATACGATGGGTGTATCCTTTACCACCTATCTGTGTGACTTCCGGTTAAATATCGCAGCCAGACTTCTTGTCACAACCGATGACAGCATCCTGTCCATCGCAGAAAGCTGCGGTTTCTTTAACCTGTCCTACTTCAACCGGAGCTTCAAGAAGAAATATGGCATCACTCCGGGAGCATACCGGAAGCGGTAGTAAACCGTTTCCCTGCATTGTTTATTTTATCTTAAATGATACATACTTGTTGCTATATCCAACATACAGACGGTACTGACCTTTCTCTAACTTTGAAAGATCATACCGGCCTGCCAGATTGAATGTCCAATACTTGCAGCTATGTGCCGGAAGAACATATCCCTCTGATATCGTTATATTCTTTTCGTCTACCTTCTTCCATTTGCCATTTTCATATTTTCTGAGTTCTCTCATATTGCTGAATGTACGTTCTTTATTTGTTCCATTGTACAATACATAAGTAACTACCATATACTCCGGATCAAATTCAACAAGTTCTGTTTTCACAGCTTTTCCCTTGTATGCAGAGGTTGATTTCACAACCTTGATCTTCAGCTTATAAACAACCGTTTCTGATGATGTTCTGTACTTTGCCTGTAAAACTACAGAACCTGCCCTCTTGCCTGTTTTAATCTGCATACCATTCTTCGTTTTTACAACCTTGGCAATTTTCTTATCGGATACTTTCCAGTCTGCCTTCCGAAGCTTATTTGATACACCATATACAGCATGCAGGTTATCAAAACTTACCTTTGTGTTTGTACCCATCCATAATTTCCATGCATGTGTTGTAACACCTCCATGCACATTATTTCCGCACAATACTGCCTCTGTTGTCTGTTCCGCAGCCTGTACTCCATCATTCGTTTTGATACCCGCTGCATTGCTGTTGATACCTGTTGTTATCACCATGGCAAAAAACCAACAGGATTCTACCAGTTAAAGTTTTTAATACATTTTTCATTTGATTTCCTCCTTCATATTGGGTTCTTTTTTATATACTATACTGTATGCCGACTCCGCCAACAACCCTCCTTTTGCATAAAACGGACAAATATTGCAGAAAACGGACAAATTCAACTTCGTTTATACAAAATTGCTCCCTATTCCCTGCCAAATACATCTTTTTTCCGGACAATGATATAGCCGATCACCCACAAAGCAATGATCCAAATGGTCAGATACAATAATCCAAACCTGACAGACAGTGCATCTGCTCCATCACTACTGAAAAAACGGGTGATCATAGCATATCCATGCGGAAGATAACGACTGCCATAATAACTGCTTACGACCAACATCATAAATACAACAACCATACCTGCTGAACTGCTGTACTGTACTGTAAGTATCATCTGAAGAAGAGACTGTATGATTCCAACCATTAATGGTAAAACAAGCAGATTCACAAGCAGATCTGATGCCCCGACTCCTATAAAATCTGTTCCGTATATCATGTTAGCCAATGTTATATGATCCCTGAATGATATCTCTCCATACCGTGCCCACGCATACGCAAGTGTTCCAAGCCATGCACATGCAAAATACAGAAGATTCACACAAATACACCAGACACATTTCGAGCACCACCAGATTGAACGTTTCCTGCTCTTAACCATCATATACATACCAAATCCATGCATATCCTGCCGGATATAATCTCCAACACAGAACATCAGACACAGATACAGCATAAACCACGTCATTGGAACCTCAAATGAATTATTGCTTCCTTTTGTAAATACAAAAGGACTCTGTCCCTGAAACAGATTCAAACCATATTCCCATATTGACAGGTTCTGTCCATACCACTGCTGGAAGTACTCGCCAGCTTGATCGACCATCCCACAGGCGATCGCACCAATCAGCACAGCCAGAATATATCGTCCAATATATTTTACCAGCCCCTGCCGGATATCATGTTGAAAAAAACTTAACGATCATTCTCCGTCTCCTTTATAAGCCTTCCCTCTGACATATAAATTTTTCTCATCTGCTAGATAATCCATTTCAGATTTATCATGACTGGCAACGATAATGATACGGTTTTCAGCCGAAAGCCCACGAATAATTGCACGGATCTCCTGCACTCCATCTGTATCGATCGCATTGATCGGTTCATCTAACAAGATCAGTTCCGGACTTCCCATGATCGCTGCTGCGATTCCAAGACGCTGCCGCATACCAAGTGAATACTTGTAAAATTTTCTCTTATCATCCGGATCCAGTCCCACCTGTTCCAGCACCCGGCGTACTTCTGCCTTATCGACATTTTCTGAAGACCAGCCAACATCTCCAGATTCTGTTTCCCTGTATAATCATTTAGAAATGATGGATTCTCAATCAACATACCAACACTTTCCGGAAATGAAATATCTTTACCAAGCACTTTATCCTTGATCCGTATAGTTCCGGAACTTGGATAGATCAGGCCTGCTATTAAACGCATCAGCATAGTCTTGCCACATCCATTCTTCCCGCATAAGCCGTAGATCCTGCCACCAGAAAATGTATAATTAATATCATCCAGTACGATAGTTCCCTTTATCACTTTTTTCAAATTAGTAATTTCTATTTTCATTCCATTGCTCCAGTTCTTAATACATCTTTTTTATAGTTACTTGCAGCAAACAGCACTATAAGGATCAGAAACATTCCTGACATTGATAAGAACAGAGAATGCCAGGTAAGCTTCATGCCTTGTTGTGCAGGATTTGGGATCAGACTGATATTATATGCATTTATATCCGGGATCAGATTGTGGATTCCATAATACATACAGCAGTTAAACATCAGTGGCAGGATCATCAATACAAACCGGTTGTAACAGAATTGTGTGATTGCCAGCGCCATCAGTGCAAATAAACCGCCATAGATAAAATCTATAAAAATATACCATGCTGCATACAACGCCGGTGCTTCATACACAATGTCACCCAGAAGTGCCCGTCCCGGCACAACCGACTGTAATGCCATTGGGTCTGTTCCAATAATCGGCATAAAACAGGCAATCGACAGAAAATTAACAAGCAATGGTATTGCTATCACACATCCTCCACTTACAAATGCTGCAATTCCTCTGGCTGTCAGATACCTGCGTCGTCCACATCGTATGATCATCTGCCCGGCATACCCATTGTTCCATTCAGAAAACAACTGGCTTCCATATGGAAGTACTGCCAGAAATGGCAGCAACAGATAGAATAGCTGATTGCAGGGCGACAGCAGCTCTGTTCCTAACCATCCATCCAGAACACCGATCTCATACCAGTATCCATATTCCTTATCCATTTCCCCAATTCCGTAACCTTTTCGTATTCAACATTATTCGGAGCGTACACATTTCTGTAAATCCACACTGTATGGTACAGACTGATCAACAATCCAACCATCAGTGCAATATAAAACCCCTTTGTCCGGAACGCTTTCTTTAATTCCAAGCTTACAACCTGTCTCACTGTTCTCCCTCCATTTCAATATCTGTGATCTGTAATCTGTTTTTCACCGGATATGTTCCGAGAACCATCTCATATATCACCTGATTATTCTCCACCTGTTCCCATTGTTCCTTTGTCAGGTTCGCCTTATATATTTCATAAGGAATATAAAGGGTATCCCCCGATACAAATGTTCCATCCGATAATGACGGATTCAGATCACTGAAAAAGAATGGATCAAATTGATTAAATACATGGAAATACTGAATTGAAGGCATCGTTTCCAGCACATTCTGGTCCTGAATCTTCTCCACTGTATATGCGACCATCAATAACTTCGTATTTTCTCCTGTAAGCTGCGATTCCTGATAACTCTGATATTCTGGATGTTCTTTGAAATAATCCTCATAATTCCATAAAACAGCGTCTTTGATCTGATAAGTTAATCCTCTGTATGTCAGATTTTCTCCCTGTGCGATCACATTCTGTTCCGGCAGTCTGGCATGTGCAGTTACATAACAGATCCGGGCTCCAATTATTAAAAAAACACAGCAATTGCCAATACAATACCTGCTATTTTCTTCTTTTTTTATTCACTTCGTCCTTTTTCCTTTCATCCTGGCAGATATCTGATTTATTACCTGCATAAATAAATGAATAAAAGATGGTCTCCTGTCCCCCCGCAGAAAAACCATCTCTTTCATAATGCTATGAGTCAATCCTGGTAAAGATATGCTTTGTATTCTTGTTCACATTAAATGCTGCTCAGTCGTTATATATTCTCCATAAATTCATGACAATAGGTAGATAGATTTAACTGAATAATTAAATTATTAGCTTCATGAGCAACAATTTTTCCAGTTGAAATAGGAATCTAGTTAACATCCTTTTTACAAACTGTCCATAACTTTTTCACCTTTTAATTCTCGTTGAAAATATATTTTAGAATATTTTTCTTCTATTTCAATACTGTATATGATCCAGCACAATCTGGACTCCATACACCTTTTGCTACACCTGACCCCGAAAGTGACTTAAAACCTAGCTTGGCATAAGAATACTTTAATTCATTTACATAGTTAGTCATTGCATACTTTCCCATTCCATTTATACCATAAAAACGTTTCCTGTCTCCATCCAATCTACCCGCAGGATATTTCTTTGCACTATCGCCAGTGCATCCATAAACCCCTACTGAAATTGCACTAAGACCAGACCCATATGTTAGACTCCAGTAGATATAAATTTTTGAATTAGTATCCTTTCTCCTTTTATTGGTATATTTTACCTGCGTAGAATTTTCATCTAGCACGGCCTCCCATTTTGTATCCGATGTATTAGCTGCACTTGATACTGACTCCGATATTCCCATACCAGTTAAAACAAGCATACCAGCAATTGTAGCAAGAATTATTTTGTTACCAATTCTTTTTTTTTTTGATCATTATTTTATTCTCCTCCTGATTGTATAAACTTATGAAAAACTTTTTTACATGTTTTCCACGCTGCCACGATACCAGTCAAAGCCACATACAAGCATAAACTTCAACTTATAATTCGTGTAACATTAAGAAGCGAGAAGGTTAATCGTCATCTCCCCCTCATACCCTATACAGTTTTTGCTTTATCTATATATTAATAACACAAAGTGTATATGTCAATAGTATTTTAGTTTTTCTGTATATTTACAAAATAAATGATATATGTTATATTAAAACCTTGAAATTGAGGTGTTCTAATGGATCGAAAAAGCAACTTTCGACGTGGATCCGTCGAACTAATGGTCTTACATCTGTTAAGCTTACGGGATTACTATGGATATGAGCTGACACAGATCATAAGACAGGAAACGAATGGCGTCATTGATATTCCGATTGGTTCATTATACCCGGCATTATACAAATTAATTGATGCCGGATATATCTCTGATCATAAGGAACAAGTGGGAAAAAAGAATGATTCGTATATACTATCACTTAGAGGATAGCGGGAAAACACGATTAGATCTTTTGTTACATGATTACTACCAGACCAATCAGGCAATTCAGGACATTTTAAGATTTAATGGAGATGAACATTATCTTAAATAAAAGCAAAGAAACCAAATGGGAATCCTAACTTACAGGATTCCCATTTGGTTTCTTTACTTTTATTCTTCTACCACCGGAAAATATACTTTTATCTCACAGCCGCCTGTGGCTTCATCAGAGGAAACATCCAGTTCCACATTCAGGTCATGTGCCATTTCTTTTGCAAGATAAAGTCCCATCCCGGTTGCTTTCTTCCGCCTGTCCCCGGAATCTCCGGTAAAGCCTTTCTCAAATACATACGGAAGATCGCAGGCTTTGATACCCACGCCATTATCCCGGACAGACAAAATGATCTTCTCTTGCTCTCTGATACAGGAGATCCAGAGCTTTTTACCCTCTCCTTTGTTGTATTTGATCGAATTGCTGATAAACTGTCCAAGCATAAATGCGAAGCCACGTTTATCGGTAAATAATGTGTTCTCCTTTATATCAAGCTGAACCTGTATCTTCTGTTCTTCTAACAGTGGTGTGAAATCTTCCAAAACTTCCTTCACACAGGTTTCCGTATCGACCGACTCGAATCTGTAATCTTTTCTCCCCCCTTTAAGCGGGCATAATATAACATCTGGTCGATATATCTCTGCATCTGACAGTTGATCCGATCAAGCTTGCATACCACATCTTCTGACAGCTCGTCTCTGTGATTGTCCAGCATAAATGTCAACAGGGCAAGCGGCGTCTTTACCTCATGCGCCCATGCTTCCACATATTCCTCATAATCATTTAGCTGTAACTTCGTCTGTGCGCATTGATCCATCTGCTCATGTAATATCTGACTGAAGCTTCTGATCTCTGCCTGCAGATTCTCCGCATCATGAAGCAGTTGTTCCTCATGGTAGGAATCCGGCATTGCAAGGAATTCATCAAATGCTTTCTTTCGTTTTCTCTCTTTCTTTGCCAGATAAAGAACAGCCGTTACAAATACCAGCAGACTGAACAGAATTACCGATATTACGATCACCTGAAACGCCTGTGCATCGATCAGCCATAACAGCAGGATACTGAGCAGATCAAGCAGTCCGATGATCCCCAGCCAAAATCTATTCTGTTTTATGATCTGTCCGATCTCCTTTACGGATATATGTTCCATTTTTACCTCTCCGCTGTCTGTCCGACAAAACGATATCCGACGCCACGCACAGGAAGGATCTGCTGTGGCATATCAAGATTTGCCATTGTCTTTTTCAGTCTTGTAAGATTCACCTGTAAGGCATTTTCATCGATGAATTCTGCTGTCCCCCATAAGGCGATACAGAGTTCCTCTTTCGTCACGATATCCGATCCGTGCTCTAAGAATATCTCAAGGATCTTTCCCTGATTCTGCGGCAGGATAACAGACTGGTTATGAATGTATAAAGTATAGGTCTGGCGGTCAAGGAGAAATCCATTTCCTTCCAATAGGTTATTTCTTCCCTCATACCGTTTCAACACATTGGATACTCTGGCAAGCAGGCGTTCTTTTCTGCACGGCTTCGTCAGGAATTCATCTGCACCCAGATCCAGCGCATGCAGTTCATCCTGAAGCTGATCTCTCGATGTCAGAACCAGAATCGGTATGGAGCTTTTCTGCTTCAGTTCCCGGCAGATCTGGAATCCACCCATGCCCGGCAGATTCAGATCGAGCAGCACCAGATCCGGGGATGCCGCAAGGATGGCTGCTGCCGCATTCTCAAAATCCGTGATGCCGCTGGTCCGATACCCCGCCTTCTGCAATATGGCTTCCAGTTCTTCCCGCATCATATCTTCATCTTCTACCACTGCTATATGCTTCATATCTACTCCTCATCTATCAGTCAAGATTTCACGCTATCGCCATTGATCTTCATCTGCTCTGAATCTACTCCTCTCGCTCCGGTACCATCAGTGTCCAGAAGATACCGGTTGCTTGATCGTTTTACAAATGCCATATAGATGCATTCTACCACACAGAGCAGCAAAATCATAGCTGCAGCAAGCAGCATGGCATCTCGGATACTATTTGAGATCATACCGGAAACCAGTGTAAGGACGGCGCGCACACCGAAGATACTGCTGATGCCTGCAACGACAACCGGCATACCAAAGTACCAGTTGATCTGCTTTCTTGCGGAACGGCAGAGCAGTTCATAGGTTGCTCCAAGCCGGATCAGTGTCTTATATCTTCGGCCGGATTTCTGCTGTCCCATCAGGAACTGTACCCCGATCACGGTATTTGCAATGATCAGGAAAATGATCGCCAGATAGATCGTGATATAACTTGCTGCTACGATATAGAACATCCGGCGTCCCATATTTTTCAGATAACTTTCATACTCAATATTTTTTGCTGCAAAATCAATCTGCGCAAGTTTATCATTCATCTGCATGACCGACTGAAGCAGGTTATCTCCCTTGACCTTTGACTGATCCAGCACACCGTTCAGATAGATCGTGCTGTCCCATGTATATTTGTCAAATACTTCATCCGGCACGATCAGGGCAAAGGATAACGTAATTGCCCGGTCGGTAATAAGCGGTGTGGTCTGTATCTTACCGGTCAGATACATCTTATGATCCAGATATGCTACCTCCGGGCGGTCTGCCAGAATATCATTTATATTCTGATTCATACTATCCGATGTAAATTCCAGACTTTTTAAATACTGCCGCCTCATCGTCTGACAATGCAAGAGGTTCTTTCCCTGCAAGTTCGAGTACATGATTATATCCGCTCAAAGAGATCAGATATGGATATGACACATATTCCAGATTGTTAAGCAGAATATCTTTATCCTCTGAATCCGGCAGTTGTTCTACCCGGTTCATAACGGATGACAGATCAAATACATCGTAATCACCATTTGCACCCGGAATAAGATGACCGACCCGCACCTCAAACAGATCGGAGAAATCCTGTTCCAGTCCATTGTCTGTCAGAAGTTTTTTTACATTTGCCACACCCCCTGTTCCTGATCTTCTTCGTAATTCTCAAATGTATAATCCATGATATGGATATTTCCCTTTTCATTTCCATAGGAAAATGCGATCACGATTCCTGCACCAAAACAGCAGAGGGCTGCAAGGATCAGAATAGAACTGATCGATAAGGTACTGGATTTTCTTATGACATTTTCCTGCACCTGACGGAAATTAAATACCCGAAGGGCAGCTCTCCCATGGCTGTGTTTTTGCCAGACGGTCGATAAAAAACCGCATGCCATAGAATAAGAGCAACATACCGACAAAACCGATCAATATTGTCTCAGACATCTTACGAAGTGTCGTCCATGATATTCCTCCGATCGCCATGCTGTATGCTACAGCCAGACAGATAATACCGAGAACGAAACTTACCGCATAGACACCAGCCGGGAACTGCTTCTTTGTTCCCTCCGGTGTATCAACTAACAACGCACCGATCTCCTGTCCCGCGATCTTCCCGCTTAAGATCAGGAATGCAACCAGCTTAATCACCAGAAATCCAACAGCAGTGATTATGATTGCCTGAATGGAAAATGTTAGCTGATGTCCGACGATCCCAAGTCCTACACATTTGGCTGTAATCAGACTGATCAGTTCAGATAATAAAATGGCAATCGGAAGTCCTGTTATAAGGGCTGCCAGACTGCTTCCTATATCTTCTGCAAGAAGCATCCCGAATAGCTTGCTTCTCCTCATTCCCATCATCAGGTAGACGCCAAATTCGTGTCTTCTTCGTTCCAGTTGGAATTTGCTTGCATAGTAGATCAGGAAGAATAAGATCACCAGTGTCATTACAAAAAATGCAGGTATGATCTGGAACAGACGATCTACCGCATCACTCTCCATTTTCTTAAGGAATACCATAACATCCTGTGAAGAAAGTGACAGGATAATATAGAATGCCACGATGGATATTACTAACGAGGAGAAAAATAAACCGTTTTCTTTTCTGTTTCGTTTACTGTTTTTTCGGATCAGTTTAAAGAACATTTGCGCTGCCCCCTCCCAACTGTGCCATGACCTGCAGGATTCTTTCATAGAACTGTTGCTGTGTCTCTGCGAGCAGATCCCGTCTTAATTCATGGAAGATCACGCCATCCTGAATGAACAGGATACGCTTGCAATAGCTTGCTGCATTGGAATCATGCGTTACCATCAAAACAGTTGCCTTCTCATCCCGGTTCAGACCGGCTAATTTCTCCATTAAGGCTTTGGCATTTCTGGAATCAAGTGCTCCGGTTGGTTCATCTGCCAGAATGATACCCGGATTCAGGATCAGCGCTCTAGCTGCTGCCAGTCTCTGCTTCTGTCCGCCTGACATCTGCGATGGGAACTTATCCAGTACCTCGGTGATCTCCAGATATTCCGCTAACTGCTCCAGACGTTTTCCGCCCTCTGCCTCCGATATGTTATGAATCGACAATGGAACCATGATGTTCTCACGTCCGGTCAGATTATCCAGCAGTTCAAAATTCTGGAACAGGTATCCGATCTCCTTGCCACGGTATCCTGCCAGCTTCTTGCCCTTCAACCTCTGGATCTCTGTACCCTTCATCCGGATCTTGCCGCTGTCCGGCTGGATCACTGTTGCGATACAGTTTAATAACGTTGACTTACCGGAACCGCTGCTTCCCATAATTCCTAAAAAACTCGCCCGGCATCACCTGAAATGTGATTCCGTTCAATGCCTTTGTCTGGTTTGGTTCCTTTCCATAATATTTTTTCAGATCTTCTATCTCTAATAATGCATCCATGCTGCCGCCTCCTTGTACTTTCTTAATTGCTGTTGTCTGACTTCTTGGGGTATCATGGTTTCCTTCGCTCTCTCATACCCGCTGCTGCCCGGCTCCTGGGGGTATCATAATTTATTTCTTAATTTCATACCCACCATATCTGACAATATTTATACTATCAGATATCTTCCTCAAATAACACTTACACTGAATGAAAGGTTTTTGCCTGTATAATTCCGGAAACATCCGACGATACTAAATATGTTTAAAAAAGATAATTGCAGAATTATTATATATATTGTTCATACATGAACAGCATGACTTACCAACACAGTATATATGCGATTCCGCACTCATCAGTAAAATTCCATCAGGAGGTTATCCCATGTCAAATATGTTTTTTGTTTTCAGTGCCAGCAGACGGCTGGCAATAAAGCCTCGTGTAAATACCGGAGTCTGCGGTAAGCAGCCCTCGACATCAATCGGCAGGACGAATTGATCTGTGAACTGATACAACTTGCCGAAGCAGCCGAGCTTACAAAGAAATCCTTGCAACAGAAAAAAAGACAGATCCCAAACTTCTGTCCCGATACCTGAACACCCGAAAAATCCGCTGACCGCCTGCTGATCGACGGCTTATTTACGACACTTACAAATGTAAATTTTGATGATAAAGCAATCAAAGATTACATCAAAGAAGTGCAGAAAAACCAGAAGGATATCATGCGCTGTATGCCTACAGACATATGTAGCATATCAGATATCGCATATAAGAACTTCCCGACTACAAATATGAATTCATCAACAGCAAATATCAATCCTCCGACCTGTGGATTGAAAGATCCACATAATATCCCGGTAATCAGCCTGTGGGATGGTACGGACGATATCGTGTCACTCCGCTCCACGTTATTGTTCGGCTTAAAGGGAATGGCTGCGTATGCGCATCATGCAATGAATCTCGGCTATCAAAATGATAATGTAACAACCTGGTTCTACAAGGGCCTGTGTGAAGTGAACCGCGAACACTCGGTAGAAGAATGGATCGAACTTATTATGGAATTCGGGAAAGTGAACTATCAGTGCATGGAGCTGCTCGATAAGGCAAATACCGAATCCTTCGGCACACCAACGCCGACTAAAGTACACACCGATATCCGAAAGGGGCCTTTCATCGTTGTATCCGGTCATGATCTCCGCGATCTGGATCTGCTCTTAAAACAGACCGAAGGAACCGGGGTCAATGTCTATACCCATTGCGAAATGCTTCCGGCTCACGGCTATCCAAAATTAGCCGCCTATAAGCATCTTGCCGGCAACTTCGGAACTGCATGGCAGAGCCAGCAGACGGAATTTGAAAATATTCCTGCGCCCGTCCTCTTTACAACCAACTGCCTGATGCCCCCACGCCCAAGCTATGAGGATCGCATCTACACTACCTCTGTTGTCGGCTATGAAGGAATGGTGCATATCGAGGGAACAAAAGATGGCAAGAAGGATTTTACTCCGATCATCAAGCATGCCCTAAAGCTGGGCGGCTATGAACACGATCACAGCATGAGCGGTATCAATGGCGGACATATCCTGACAACAGGATTTGCACATGGCGCAGTCCTCTCACATGCAGATAAACTTACAGCCGCCATCAAGAATGGTGATATCAAACACATCTTCTTAGTCGGCGGCTGTGACGGTGCCCATCCGGGCAGAAATTATTATACGGAATTTGTAAAACAGACTCCTATGGATTCTCTCGTTCTGACACTTGCCTGTGGCAAATACCGCTTTAATGATCTTGACCTTGGCGAGATCGATGGAATCCCTAGGATTTTGGATATGGGGCAGTGTAACGATTCTTACAGCGCGATCAAAGTTGCCCTTGCACTGGCAGAAGCTTTTAACTGTGATATCAACGAGCTTCCTCTGACTCTCGTTCTTTCATGGTATGAACAGAAGGCTGTCTGCATCCTTTTAACCCTGCTTGCCCTCGGTGTCAAAAACATCTATCTCGGCCCAACCCTTCCGGCATTCATGACAGAGACCGTTGTCCGTTTTCTGGTTGACACCTACAATCTGCAGCCGATCACGGCTCCTGAGCAGGATATGGATGCGATTCTCGGGCGCGGCTAAACAGTCAGCCGGCATCATCCCATTCCGGCAACAGCTTCATCACACGTTCCAGCAAACATCAGAGCTTCATCACACATTCCGGCAAACATCAGTGCTTTATCACACATTCTGGTAACCACCACAATAAGGGCAGCGGCTGGCATATCCGGTTGCTGCCTTATAAGAAGCACCGCAGTTCGAACATCGGACTGCGATCAGGTGAAGCTGTTCCGGATCGATCGGCTTGTTGTCCATCAGCTCTTCTTCTCTTCTGAGCCGTTCTCCACGGACAGAAGCAGGATCATAACTGTACTTACCATTGTATTCATAGATATCGATTGTCATTCCGATCGGGAACATGGAATCCGCTCCTCCACTGATTGAAGTCGGCAGGATCACTTCCCGCTCGATACCATAATTATCAAAATAATGCACCTTTACATTTAAAGGAAATCTGCCATTTACCATATAAGATGTATTTTTTACATAACCATAAATCTTCGCTGTATACTTTTCACCATGTACACGGATCATTTTCTTGTTATGGAGCATAACAAGGATCGTCACGATAAAACATAATCCAAGTACCACAAACATTAATGGAATTAATATAAATGCCCCGGGCTTACCAAATGCAAATAAAAAGATCAATGTCATAAAAAGCCCTATTCCTGCAAAACCCACTCCGACAATCATACATATCTTCTGTGCACTGTTCATATCCATCTGCCTCCCACATAATGATCATAACTATGATACTAGCATCTACCCATTTATAAGTCAAACAAATCCATGTATTATTGCGTATACAATTATCTGTTTTCACCTATGATATTCTTTATACCTGCATATGAAATTTTATAAGTTTGAATATGAAATTTTCACTTGCATTTTTACTAAAAGCTTAGTATAATGACCGACGTTGTAAAAATTGAAGAAAAAAGCTTTGGTATAAAATTGGAAACGACACAAGTGTGCTCCTGATATTTCACCTCGTTTGCCGACGGATGAGCATATCACTTGATAACGAACAACACATGTGTCTTTTTTGTGCTTATTTTTAAGATATTTTGCAAGTTTTGGTTCTGCATTTATTCAGATTATTTATCAAAAAGGAGATTTATTTTATGCCAAAAAAACTTTATTTCAAAACATTGTTTTCACATTAATGATGTCTTTTCTTATGGTCTATGCCATGATCTGCTACAACATTTCCCTAAACACGGGTGGAATGTCAAACTCCGTTTTTCTTAGCCGTCTTTCATGAGCTTATCATCATGTGGCCGGTTGCCTTTTTACTTGAATTCCTGTTTGTAGATAAGGCTGCACATGCTCTTGCATTCCGCTTCGTGAAGCCGGATGACCGCCCGATCATCATCACGCTTGCAATTTCTACCATGATCATCTGCATTATGTGTCCTTGCATGAGCCTTGTTGCCACTATTTTATTCAAGCATGCCGGTCGTCAGTTTGCAGCCGTGTGGCTCCAGACCACCTTCTTAAACTTCCCGGTAGCTTTCTTCTGGCAGCTTTTTTATTGCGGTCCATTTATCCGTCTTATCTTCCGCAAGCTTTTTCCAGCGAAATAAGCCTGCATAAACAATGGATTCGAGTGATCCGGCAGGCTGGCACTCGAATCCATTATTTATATTATGAAATTAGAGAATCCCCTCCGACAGATGGTTATATGCGTAACGTTTTACCTGTATTTCTTATATGGTCATCAGACGTTTTCTAACTATGACATTTGCGAAGATTTCGTTGTGAGCTGCATATTGCCAGTAAATACGGGTGCCTGTTCGAGCTCAAAAGAGCGAGTTGGCACAGGAGTATTTACGAATCAGGCATATGCAGCAAACAGAAATCATAGCAAGTCATAGTAAAAACGGCTGACTGCCAGATAGGAAATACAGATAAAGCCCCATATGTATAACCATCTGTCGGAGGGGATTTACACATTACGACTGCCAGACCAGGTTACCGGATGGATCAAGAGCCTGAATCCGGTAGGTATGGGCTTTAAGGTCTGCGGACAGGCGGGCAAGATAACCATCCTTTTTCCAGGTGATATAAATACGGTTATACATCTGGTCCGCCGGTAGTTCTGCAAAATGCAAAGCATTTTCTGCCTGAGCAGAGATCTGCGCTGCAGGCTTTGTACGGATTGTCATTTCCGCATCAAATCCAAATGCCGGAAATTCTTTCCGGAATTTCAACATTTCGAGCTGCTTTTTTACGACCTCCTTTTCAAGTCCTGACTCTATATCTTTTTGTGAAAGATCTGTCCGGTTGATCTCTTTATGTCCACCTGCACCCGCACGCTTCACTGCCTCATAATCATTAGATCCGGCAAACAGATCCAGATACCAGACCTGAGGTTTTCCCGGCATAAATATCTGTAATGCTCTGGCTAATAACAATGCCTGCTCATTTTCGCCAAGTGCATTATAATATGTCGTATTTACCTGATAATACATCTTTTTATTACCGTGAAGATCCTTTACAAAACCACCACGATCCACAAGCAGCCGGATCAGATCCTCAATCCTGTCGTCCGGCAACAACCCGGCAAGATCAAGTACCGGTATTCCATCATGGCATCCAAGCATATTCACAGTATGAATATTCTCTTTTATCTGTTCCTTTGCCCATTGCTCCAGATAAGTGCCATCGCCTCTGTAAAGAGCATCCAGGATCAACCCCGGAAGGAAAAAGTCATATGTCAGATATCCCTTCTCTGCTATCATCTTATACTTTTTCTCTTTATATCCGGCATGAATCTCCGGAAGAAGGCGGATTCCATATGGTTTTGCAAGCTCATGGATCTGTTCAAGGAATTCCCATGTCTCCGGTTCATTTAAGAAATTGGCGCGTCCCGGTGCTTTTGGGGCATATGCAAATGCATCCAGACGGATTATCTTCGCTCCGTAACCTGCCAGTTTTTTTATGGTTTCACGGTAAAAGTCCCAAACCTTTTCTGATTTAATATTGAGATCCATTTGTCCTAAATATCTGGTATGATAATCATCAGTATCCCGAATCTCCTGATAAAACGTATTCCAGTATGGAATCCGACTGCCATCTGCCATTTCCACCATCAACAGAGGTAATCCCGGTTTGCGGAAGAACATCGGATCCAGATACTTCTGTTCCGGTTGTATATAGCCGTCTTCTGTCATTTCTCCACAGTTTTCCCAGAATGTATTCCAGTTAATAAAAAAGTCACGATATTCCGATCGACTGCCATTCTCCAACAGATCCTGAAACTGTGGCGACTGTACAGACGCATGGTTTAACACAAAATCCAGCTTCAGATCAATATTCTGTCTGCCCAACCGTAATAGTGCCTTTTCAGAATGAAATGTCTCCTCAAGATCATAGTCGATTACAGAAAAACCACGATCCAGATCAGAATGGTAAATACTCGGTAGTATATACATTGAGGAAAATGCATCTGCAAATCCATCTCTTTCAAATAAATCCGCAACAGCTTCCAGATCTCCGCCAAGACTGTCCGGATACAGATTCAGCATTGGACCATTTTCAATTTTATTTATATCTGTCATATTGGTGGTTTCTTCTATCTCTGTTTTCCTCATATTCTATAACCTCCTGTTCACTTACTATTCCGTATAAATCCTGCCATGCATATCCTGAATGATATCTGCCCTATCCAGTCCATCATTAATCTTTTTTTCTGCTCAATTCTTAATACTCTGGCTACAAATGGACTGTCAATGGCAGTGTCACGATTCCTCTTCTTTCGGTTTTCAAGTGTTTCTTCCGGCGTACTGATCAATACAACAGATACATCTACCCCCCTGCAGGTATGCACTGTTTCCATGTGTCCATTCAAGAATCAGAATATCTGTATCTGATACATCCCTGCGATCATACCAGATATCATCCGGGGTTCTTCCCATATGACGTAGAAGCAATTGTGAGGTTCCTCCATGAAACTGCATGAGAAGATTCGACACAGCTTCATAATCCAGTTCCTGATCCGTACCCAGATAGTCTGTAAGAGCCTTGTCTCCATACTTCTGATATGTGGATAACCACTGCATGTCCTCCTGTTCTTCTGCGTCCCTTCCGGCTTTTTGAAGCTCTAATAATTTTTCTTTTATTTCATCTGTATATAGCCTTTCAGTTATAAGTCCATTTAACCCGGACATACGAAATCTCGCAATTCGTTCTGCATCATTATACATGGGAATCCGATGCGGATAATTGTCCCCGCTTATAATAAGTGATTTCTTTCCCTGTTTTTCATACATATTTTGAAGTAAGAAAGCCATTCCGGTCTTACCTACACCAGAACCCCCGGATACCGATATGACTGTTTTTTTCTCTTCTTTTTCTTCTGTTTTTTTCCGGATCAACGGAAATAATCGTTCTGCATTTCTGATCTGTTCCTGTGCCAGATCCGATACTGTAATTTCTTTCGTATCCATCTGTCCGTCACCTCATTTCTGATCATCTTATATATCTTTTACTCTATTGTTTTTGCCAAACTCCCCGATCTCTGCAAACAGAAACCGGGGAGTCCTATTTATTTATTCTTATTCTACACTGCATCAAGCAGGATCTGATAGCTTGGATAATTACCGGATACTATCGTAAACGGCATACCGAGCTCCATCAAAGCAGCTCCTGAATAAACAGTACCTGTTTTCTTATCCCGATAGGAACGTTCCGGCGCAAGCCCTCTCAATCGAATATAAAATACAGGATGATTACCATGTGTATTTAATAAAACAGCTCCTACAACTGCATGTTTTTTTTCTTCATCGACAGACATCCATGCTCCATATTCCGCCTCAAACGGGTTACTTAATCTGTAATAATCCCCTTTTAAAATAACCGGTGCTGCTTCATGATAGGTTTTGATCTGTTCACGAACTGCCGTCTTATCTTTCTCAGATAACTTTCCAAGATCCAGTTCATATCCGAATGCACCTGTCATGGCAACCACACCTCTGGTATTCATATCCGTCACTCTGCCGGTCTGATGATTCGGCACCGCAGATACATGGGCTCCCCATCGTTGATAAAGGATAAGCAAACGATGTACCATACTGATACGGATACGATCAACTGCATCTGTATTATCACTGCACCATATCTGTGGTGTATAATACAACATACCCATATCAAACCTTCCGCCACCGCCGGAGCAGCCTTCCCATAACATATCCGGAAATGCCTGCGTCAGGCGTACCAGCAGGTCATATACACCAAGCATATAGTCATACATTACATTTCCCTGCCATACCATACTGTCGGAATATATATCACATAAGCTTCGATTCATATCCCATTTCACATAATTGATATCGCCCTGCCTGAGGACAGCTGCAATCTGTTCATAGATATGATCCACCACCTCTGGATTTGCAAAATCAAGTACACCCTCATTTCTGCCCTGCAACGGACGTTTACCGGGAAACTGAAATGCCCACTCCGGATGTTCTCTATAAAGATCACTGTTTTCTGAAACCATCTCCGGGTCTATCCAGATACCAAACTGAACACCTTTGTCATGAACACGTTTTGTCAGCTCCGTAAGAAGAACAGCCCAGCTTATCTTCATTTACAATCCAGTCACCAAGGGATGAATTATCATCATCTCTTGTGCCAAACCAGCCATCATCCATGACCAGAAGCTCCACACCAAGTGCTGCAGCCTGCTCCGCAAGATTAACGATTGCATCACCATTAAAATCAAAGTAACAGGCTTCCCAGCTATTTACAAGAACCGGACGGATCTGATCTTTATATTTCCCGCGACAGATATGCTCTCTCACCAAATGATGCATCTGATTGGATAGCTGTTCCATTCCATACGCTGAATATGACAGAACTGCTTCCGGGGCGTAAAATGTCTGCTCCGGCTTTAGTTGATAGGAAAAGAAATCCTCCTGAAGACCCATAACCAGACGGATCTGGTCATACTGATCTAATTCAACGCTTCCCTCAAAGCTTCCACTGTACACCAGTGATACACCATAACAGGCTCCGGCGGTCTCTGTTGTGCCGTGTTCCGCAAGGATCATATATGGATTATACTGATGTCCGGACGTACCACGATTACTTCCGATTACCTGTCTGCCATGTGTTACCGGTGTCCGCTGCATATTCCGTTCCATTGCATGCCGGCCATAAAATGTCAATACATCATAATCTCCATACAAAAGATCAAGACATGCGCTGGAAAGCTTCTCCAGATAGATTTCATTCTTTCCAACATTTGTAACTTTTACACTTCTGGTTATTACATCGCAGTCAGCTAACACGCCATATAATAATGTTACCTCTACACCGACTCTTTCATCCTTCAGATATATGCACAAAGTCTGTGCAGCTTCCAGAATGTGCTGCCGGAAGTCCTGGAAGATCATACTTACCATCCTGAATCTGATATCCTGTATAGCGAAGATCAAGTGCCATACAGCCATTTGCTTCACGGATCTTTCCTGCCGTTGTTCTGTAATCACCGGTTCCAAGAACAGGGAATTCCTGAGGAAGTGCATCCAGGGAATAAGTACGATCGTTTCCAAGATCATATGGATTTCCTGAAAAACCTCGATCATAGTAAGTCAGTATATAATCCATTTCCGAATCCAAGCGCTTTCCGTAATACAGATGAAGCAAATAATCATGTGTGTCGGCCATCATCTGGTAAGTGGTATGATCCGTATGGAGAGAAAAATATTCTTTTCTCTTTGTTATATATAATAGCCATAAATTAAGTCTCCTTTTATTTTACTGCTCCGTTTGCCACACCTGATATGATATGTTTCTGACAAATAATATAGAAGATCAGAATCGGAAGTAACGCTAACAGATAAGATGCAAAAGCCAGATTGTAATTTGTTCCAAACTGAGTCTGGAAATTCAGCTGCGCAAGCGGAAGTGTATTCTGATCACCGGACATAATTACAAGCGGTGTCATAACGTCATTCCATGTGCCAAGGGCTGTAAGGATCGCAACCGTTGCATGCATTGGTTTCATATTCGGGAAGATGATCTTCCAGTAAGTCGTCCATGTAGTGGCTCCGTCAACACAGGCACTGCTGCCTCTTCCAGTTCAAGCGGAAGATTATTCAGATATCCTGCATATAACATTGTGTTCATCGGAAGATAAAATACTGTATAAAAAAGTAATACCACACCAATCATATTTGCCAATCCCATTTTTGCTGTCTGTTTTACAAGCGGCATCATCAAAATAGCAAATGGCACGAACATACCACTGACAAGATAAAGATAAATTCCATTATAGATCCGATTCTTTTTCTTGCTTCGTCCAAGTACATAACCGATCAGGGAATGTATTACGATCGATAATGCGATAGTTGCCAGTGTGATAAATAAACTGTTACCGAGAGAATGCCAGAAATCTGTTACCTCCATAGCTTCCTTAAAATTACTCAGACTCCAGTGCTGCGGAAGCGATAAGATTCCATGGATATCATTTGTCATCTCAGATGGCTGCTTAAATGCGATCATAACCGTCATATATAATGGGAACAGGATGGTTACAAGACCAAGGATCAACAGAATCGTAACCCCCGATATTATATCGTTCTTTTCCCTGTCTTAATCCCCTTTTCTTTATATTCTTTTTCTGATCTGTCTCTGCGATTTTTTTCATAACTGTTCCTCCTTCTTACCCAGGAAACGCATCTGTAATACAGATATCACAACGATTACTATAAAGAACACGACTGCATTTGCACTCTGGAATCCAAACTGTCCGCCACTCATACCATTGTTGTAGATCAGGTAGGAAATGGATTCTGTGCTCTGCGCAGGACCACCCTTTGTCAACGACATGATCTGGTCAAATACCATCAGGAAGTTCTTCATGCAAAGGACTACATTAATTGTAAAAAACGGAAGGATCAGTGGGAATGTCAGATAACGGAATTTTGCAAATCCGGTTGCACCATCTAAAGATCCTGCTTCGTATACATCTTCCGGAACTGTCTGAAGACCGGATATATAAATGATCGTATTCATCGCGATCGACTGCCATGCACATACTACTGCGATTGCAAGCCAGGCCGTTTTTTAGAACTTGCCAGCATACTGTTTCCCTCAAAACCAAGCATGATTGCAATCTGTGGCAGAATATAAGTAAAGAAATAGTTAAAAATATAACCAACAACCAGACCGCCTAAGATATTTGGCAGGAAATACAGTCCACGCAGACCGCTCTTAAAACGTATCTTGCTGTTTAATGCCATCGCAAGGATCAGGCTGACAACATTTACGATGATCGTCGTTACTATAGCCAGCTTAAATGTAAACAGATAGGATGAACCAACTCTGGCATCATGAAAAAGATCAATATAGTTTCGAAAACCAACCCACTCATAGCTGCCATACCCACGGAAATTGGTAAAGCTGTAAATCGCTCCCTGAATCAAAGGCAATGTGTTGAATGTAAAGAACAATGCTACGATAGGAATTGTGATCAACATAAATGTTCTGGATTTTCCGGACATTTTCTTTTTCTTTTTAACAAACTTCATATCTTCTGTCTTTTTTGTATCCATTTCTATTCCTCCTCTCCGGAATGCTCCTGCTCATATTTGCGAACCTTTGTGATCAGGTCACGATTGTACCGTTTCCATTCCGTATCAAATTTCTTCAAAAACGCTTCTGTATCTCCATCTAACAGGTAGGTCTGAATCAATGCATCTACTGCCATCTCAGATGGATAAAAATGATCCTGATAATCCGTCACGATTCCGTTGTCCAGATATTCCCGCATACCGTCTAACATAGATGCAAGCTTGAAATCACCTTTCTTACAAGGTACTGCGTTCTGATTGTCTATATAGTCCTGTACATTTTCATCCTCTAACAGGAAACGGAGGACTTCATAGGCTGCTTCCTTATTCGGACAGTCTTCCATCACGCAGAACTGAAGATCTACACCGGATGTCAGAACCATGTCATCCTTATTGTTAGAAGCCGGAAATACAAATGAATCAATATTGATATCCGGATTTACTGACTGGATCTGTGGTACAGCATAGCTTCCGATCATGTACATTGCCGACTCACCTTTTGCAAATGCTGTACAAGCATCATTATAAGAATATGCAACCGGATTGGCTTCTCCATACTGGAAGCAGGGTTTTCATTTTCTTCCGCAACCTGAACATACTGATCGGAAAATGTCGTTTCTCCCCTTATTAACATCCTTACATACAGTCGAAGATGTCAATGAAGCTACTGCACTGTTCCATGGAGAAAGACAGGTCCATGTATCCTTGTAGCCCATATAAAACGGAAGAATTCCTTCTGCTTCAATCTCATCGCATAATGCAAGAAGCTCATCCCATGTTTCCGGGATCGTCCATCCATGCTCCTCAAACATATCCCGGTTGTACAGGATACCGGCAGCATTTGCCACATATGGAACACTGTATGTTCCTTCTGTTGGAATGAATTTCAGATTCTCACAGATCGTCAGATAATTTTCCTTTATGTCTGCCAGTCCATCAAAATCAGAAATATCCATCAACATATCGGCATCAATAAAATTCGAATAATTGATGTCACCGCCAATACCAATGATATCCGGATTATCTTCACGAACAAATCTGGTCTTCAACACCGTCATTGCATCGTTCGGAGAACTGATCTTCAATTCAATATCATCATGACTGGCATTAAACCGTTCCTCAACTTCTTCAAAATAAGAGGTTGCTTCCGGCTTGTACTGTACCAGTTCGATCACTGTTTTTCCGTCTTTATTATTCTTGCCACACCCCGCCAGTAAGCAGAAACCAGTCATCATTGTAAGTACAAATAATAGTTTTTTCCCTTTTAGCATAAATACATTTCTCCCTTCTTTTATAATATGCTTTTTTAAGTTGTTTTCATTCTAACATATCATAATGCTTGTTAAAATATCGTAATAACGCCAGTTTTATACCAAAATGCATTATTTTTGTCTCACTATTGCATTTATCTAGCATTTTGGTATATAGTAGAAAACAGTAGAGTTTATATTGTGTATTTGTTCTAATTTTGGGAGGTTTTTTTATGCATGAATACCTTTTTTCTATATTTCCAAATGAGAAATTTATAGATCTTGGACTATACCAGTACGGATGGGAACGCTGTGCACCGGCCCATCAGTTCGGTCCGGCTGCCAGAACCCACTATCTGTTTCATTATGTCATCTCCGGAACCGGACTTTTAATGGCACAGGACCAAAAAGGAGAGACGAGAAATTATTCGATCAAAAGCGGACAGGGCTTTCTTCTGTATCCGGGACAGATCAGCACCTATATCGCAGATGAGACAAACCCATGGGAATATACCTGGCTGGAATTTGATGGATTACGGGTAAAAGAAGCACTGGACATTGCCGGTTTTTCAAAAGACCAGCCTATCTATCATGCTACCTCAAAGGAATACCGGGAAATCATGATGAACGAAATGCTCTATATTGCCAATCACCCAAATGAACCGCCATTTCACCTGATCGGTCATTCCTACCTTTTTCTGGATGCACTCACCCGTTCCACCGCCTCTACCCAGATGATAAAAACCGGTAAAATGAGCGATTACTATATAAAAGAAGCGATAAACTTCGTAGAGCAGAATTTTCCTTATGACATCTCTATCGAAGATATAGCTGCCTGTTGCGGCATCAACCGCAGCTATCTGGGAAAGATATTTCATGATTCCATTGGCAAAACGCCACAGGAATTCCTGATAAACTATCGGATGTCCAAAGCAACAGAGCTGCTGAAAATGACTAAATTATCAATTGCAGATATAGGAAATGCAGTCGGCTATCCAAACCAACTGCATTTCTCAAGAGCTTTTAAAAATATATATGGTGTCTCCCCCAAAAACTGGCGGGACCAGAATCACTAATATAGAACCCCATCTTAAACTTTCCGGTTGCTTTCTTCTGGCAGCTTTTTACTACGGTCCATTTCTCCGACTGATCTTCCGCAAGCTTTTTCTGAAATAATAAACGCTTGACGTTTGCTGCTCTTCAACCGATCTGACCTCTATAATACATGAA
>VOFK01000140.1_pt1 | contig 48000 bp, 64 predicted proteins | sample 5384121 | NCBI WGS metagenome assembly VOFK01 (sample SAMN12384730, study PRJNA508395) | human gut metagenome | isolation source: healthy gut J | host: Homo sapiens | reverse complement strand
AAGTGCAAGTTAATTGTACTTCAGAACTTAATAATCAACAGGCGTTTTTTATGAATAAACTAAAAAGTAGTGATACTTATAAAAATATGGATATTTTTAGATATTTATAAAAAAAAGAATATGAGAGAATAGATAAAATAACAGAAGAACATGTAAAAAAGAGGCGTTAGAGATATCCAAAAAGTATTTACTAATTTAGGTTTAGGGCAGGACTATATAGAATTAGCTAAATCGGCTCATGAATTACATGATGTAGCAAGAAGAGTCCAATTTATGAAAACAGGAACAGTAGTTGATGCTGATAGTTATGATCAACAAGTAATAGCGTCAAGAGGATTAGAAAGCGGTGTAGATCCTAAAATAACGTCACATGCAGCACATGGAGCATATCTTTTAGATAACTTTTTATTTTCAAATCTACATATAGAAGAAAAATATCGAGAAATAATTAGTACAGCAGTAAGATATCACTCTAATCATGTATTACCAGTTGAATTAGGAAAAGCCGTAAGTGAAAACTTATTTGATGGACTTTGTTTGGATGAAGCCTTAAAAAAAGGAAAATATAAGGATCTGTTAAGACTTTATACTCAAACAGTAAGAAGTGTTGATAACTTTGATTTAAATAATAAAGTATTATTAGGAGCAATACCATTAGTAAGAGAAAGATTTGGACTAGACGTCTTAAAGAAAGACAGTATAAAAACATTTGCAAATCTATGGGGAGTTAGTGAAAAAAGACTAAGAGAATACAATAAAATAGAAGAAGGGAAAGAACTAGAAGCAGGACAAATAATCTTAATTCCTACAGAAGATGTTCCACTAGAAAAATTTGTAATACCTAAAGACTATATAGAAATGCTAAAAAATAATACATTTCCGGCAAAAGTATCAGATTTACAAAAAAGAAAAGATTATACCTTCTTAACTGCACAAGTATGGAGGTTATCATTACTTAGAAACATAGAATTTAAATCCCTTTTAAAAATAGTAAAAGATGAAAATATGTTAGAAAAAATATTAGATAGTTATCCAAAAAAATATCAAGAAATAATGCAAGAAGCATTTAAATATGCTGAAGAAGAAATAGTTTGTTTTGGACTAGAAAATGAAAAAAGCAAAATATATACAAAAAAATAGATAAAAACTATCTATTCTTTACTTTACTTAAAGTTTTCTCATCTACTCTTTTAGAAAGAACGAGACTTGAAAAAATAAATAATAAAAATAATATAATTGTAAAAATTATTAAAGATAAAAATAAAATTTTAATAATATCATCTCCTAATATTAGTTTATCTAAATATGTAGAAGAATATTATTAATTTGTCAAAAAAAGTAGGAAAATATGGGGCGAGGTTTATGAATAAAAACTATTGGGATTATTATTTTAAAAAAGAAAATAATAATGAGCATAATAATAAAATAAATGTTTTAGTAATAAAACCTAAAAATAAAATTAATAAGTTAAAAGTTGGAGTTTCACTTATATCATCATTATTAATATTTTATTTGATGATTGGAAAAAATTTGTCTTTAAGTAAGGAAAGTCCAATAGAAAAAGATATATATAAAGTTCGAGATAGTGACCCAACAGATTTATATGATGCGATTAATAAAAATGATAATTTAGATGAAAAAGAAAAACGATTAATAGATAACTCATGGATTTTTATAAATGATTATTATCAATATATTGATTTTACTAACGTAGAGAATGTTTTAGAAGATTTTGATATTTTATATTCTAGTGATTCAAGTGGAGGAACTGCGGCTACTTGGAACAATGATAAAAAAGTAATAACTATATATGGAGATACTGATATCTTAGAGAAAAGTTCTAGTGCTAATCATGAATTTATTCATATGCTTAGTACTTCAGATAAATATTATTCAAACTTCTTAAGTGAAGGAGTTACATCACTTATTTGCTCAGAATATGATTTAACACCAGACGCTTATTTTAGACAAGCAGTAGTAGCAAGAATGCTTTGTGAAATAATAGGTAGTGATATAGTCATGGAGAGTTTTTTACAAAGTGATTTTAAACTAATAGAAGATGAATTACTAAAAATAGATAATGATAAAGAAAAAATAGAAGAATTAACAAATTACTTTGAAGAATTTGAAAAAGACTTTTATGAAAGAGCTGATTTACCTGCAAAATTTGTAAATAAAGAACAAGAAAAACAGCATAATAAATTAGTAAAAGAAGAAGATGAGTTAGCGCTAAAAATTAATAATATTTTATGTTATTATTATACTCAAAAAACAGGAAAAGACGTTTTAGCATTTAATAAAATAGGAGTTAATAGGTGTGATGCTGATATAGTAATGGGAATTTATTCTGATAGTTTAATTAATAACTCTAATCCAGAAAATTTTAATACTAACTATTTTAATAAAAGATTAAAAGATTACAATATGAGTTTTTCATATGGTGGATATGATATAGAATGTAATAAAGATAGAAAATACTTAATGAAAAAGAAATAAAAAATCTTTTTTTCATTTTTATTTCTAGGTCAATTGACTTTTGTCATTATTTGGCGTATAATGGGGCCAGTTTGGAGGAGAATAAAAAATGGAACAAATTGATCTAGCGGAGTTTTTTAGATATTATCTATCTAAAATAATAATTGTTGTGATTGGGATAGGGTTACTGGTTGTAGCTGGAAATATTTATAGCTTAATAGCTAGAAGACCGCTATATGAAAGTAATACAACTATTGTTTTAGCAAGTGAGTCAAAGGATAGTGCGACTTATACACAGAATGATTTACAATTAAATCAAAAACTTGTTTCTACATATAGTCAAATAATTAAAAGTAGAAAAAGTAATGCAAAAAAGTAATAGATACTGAAGGATTAGATTATACGGTTAATGAACTTTCAGAAAATGTTACAGTTACTAGTGTACAGGATACTGAACTTATAAAAATATCTGTTAGTGATAGAAATAGTGTTACAGCTATGAAAATAGCAAATGATATTGTACCTGTCTTTTCAGAAGAAGTTAAACGTATTTATAAGATAGATAATGTAAGTGTTGTAGATGAGGCAGTTGAAGCAAGTAAACCATATAATATAAATTATGTAAAAGAAAATCTAATATATATATTAGTAGGTTTTGTATTAGCAAGTGCTATTATATTTATTATTTATTATTTTGATACGACAATTAAATCTAGTGAAATAGTAGAGGATAAATTAGGTTTAACAGTGATAGGAATAGTTCCTAAGGAAGAAAAGGAGTAGAGGTATGAAGTCAACAGATTTAATTATTAATGTAAATCCTAAATCAATATTTAGTGAATCAATAAAAAAACAATTCGTACAAATTTAGCTTTTTCAGCAATCGGGAATGAAATGAAAGTATTACTAGCAACATCACCAGCAGCAGGAGATGGAAAAAGTTTTATCTCAGCTAACCTAGCAGTAGCATATGCTCAAGAGGGCAAGAAAGTACTAATGATAGATTGTGATTTACGTAGAGGTAGACAACATGAAATATTTGAAGTAATGAATTTAACTAGTGGGGGTATTCTAACTTAATATTAAATTATAAAGAAGATGTGAATTTAGGTAAATATATAATGAAAACATCAAATGCAAATGTTGATTTATTACCTACTGGTCCAACTCCACCTAATCCAATAGAGTTATTAGCGTCAGAAAATAATCAAAAGTTATTAAATGAGTTAAGAAAACTGTATGATATAATTATATTAGATTGTCCACCAGTTATAGGATTAAGTGATACTATGATTATGACAAAATTTAGTGATGCTAATATAATAGTTGTTTCAAATAAAAAACTAAGATAGAAAGTTTAGATAGGGCAAAAAAAAATATTTGCTCAAGCAAATGCTAAAATTACAGGGGTTGTTATTAATAAAGCTTCAGTAAAGGGGAGCAGTTATTATAGTTATTACTCAGATGAATATTATAGAGATACAGATAGTAAAAAGAAGAGAAAAAGATAATGAAGGATTTACATTCGCATCTGTTACCAGGAATTGATGATGGAAGTAAAAGCTTTGAAGAAAGTATTAAAATACTTAAAAAAGCAAGTATAGAAGGGGTTACAGATATAGTACTTACACCTCATTATATTGAGGATACAAAATATAATTGTAATAACAAAAATAAGAAAGAATTATTTGAAGAACTAAAAGAGAAGATAAGAAATGAAAATATAAATATAAACTTATACTTAGGTAATGAAGCATATATTAGTGAAAATTATATAGATTTAATAAAACAACATGAAATAATGACAATTAATAATACAAGATATTTATTATTAGAATTTCCTTTAGGAAATATGTTTAGAAATACAAAAGAAATATTATATGAACTTATAGTGGCTGGTTGCGTACCAATTTTAGCTCATCCTGAAAGATATAAAATATTTCAAAGACATCCAGATTATATAGAAGAGTATTTAAGAATGGGTGTACTATTGCAAGGAAATTATAAGAGCTTATTTGGTAAATATGGAAGTGATGCTAAAAAGACTTTAAAATACTTCTTAAAGAGGGATGGATTACTTTTTTAGGAAGTGATACACATCATGAAGAAGACTTTGATGTAAAAAAATTAGGAAAAAAAATTGAAATCAATAATTAAAGACGAGGAAAAAGTAAAAAAGATTTATTAGAAAATAATTTTGATAAAGTTATAAATGATTTAGATATCGGTATAAGAAGATAGAAAATTAGTGAGGGAAAAATTATGAATGATGCAATTGCTTTAGAAAAAAATAAAGTATCTGTAAAAGAAGCAGGCTATTTGTTCATTAAAAGGTTGTTTGATATAATTTGCGGGTTATTAGGTTGTATACTTATATTACCGATTGCTATTGTAGTGAAGATAGCATATGTGTGTAATAAGGATTTTGCTAGTATATTTTATTCACAAATTAGAATTGGAAAGAACGGTAAGAAATTTAAGTTATATAAATTTAGATCAATGGTTCCCTAATGCAGATCAAATATTAAGTAAGACACTAGAAATGGATAAGGTTGCTGCTGAACAATGGAGAAAAATATCAGAAATTAGAAAATGATCCAAGAATTACTAAAATGGGTAATATATTGAGAAAAACATCTTTAGATGAAATTCCACAAGTGTTTAATGTATTAAAAGGTGATATGTCTATGATTGGTCCTAGACCATTAGTAATTGGAGAGTTAGATGCACATAAAGGAAATCATGAAATATATGAAAGTGTAAGACCTGGAATAACTGGTTGGTGGGCATGCAATGGAAGAAGTGCTACTACATATAAAAAAGAGATTAGAATTAGAATATTACTATTGTAATAATAGAAGTTTATGGTTAGATATAAAATGTGTTTTTCTGACAATTAAAGCTGTTTTGTTTAAAGACGGTGTAAAATAAAAATGTACAATATTTAATTAATACTACTTAGGTACATACTGAAAACTTTGATATGTATCTTTTTTTATCAAGGAGGTAGCAAAAAATGGAGAAAAAAGAAGAGCCAATTAGAATTGCTCAAATTGTTGGTAAATGGATAGGTGGTGGAGTAGAGGCTGTAGTAATGAATTATTATAGACATCTTGATCATAGTAAAATTCAATTTGATTTTATATGTGATGATGACTCTACTAATATTCCTTATGATGAAATAGAAAAACTTGGGGGAAAAGTAATATTAATACCACCTTATCAGAAAGTATTTAAATATCAAAAAGAATTGCGTAGAGTATTAAGAGATGGTAAATATAAAATTGTACATTCTCACATTAATACTTTAAGTGTATTCCCTTTATATGCGGCTAAAAAGGTAGGAGTACCAGTAAGAATAGCTCATTCTCATTCAACTACAAATAAAAAAGAATGGAAGAAAAACTTATTAAAGCAAGTCCTAAGACCTTTCAGTAAGAAATATGCAACTAACTATATGTGTTGTAGTGAACTTGCTGGTAGATGGTTATTTGGTGATAAGGCATATGATGAGGGAAAAGTCTATTTACTTAATAATGCAATTGATTTAGACAAGTTTAAATATGACAAAAAGATAAGAGATAAAAAGAGAAAAGAACTTGGTATCAAAGAAGATACAATTGTTATTGGGCATATAGGAAGATTTGTAGCTCAGAAAAATCATACTTTTTTAATTGATATATTTAATCAATTTCATAAAAAAGAAAAAAATTCTATTTTATTACTTGCTGGGCAAGGACCTCTACAAGAAGAAATTAAAAATAAAGTTAGAGAATTAGGTTTAAATGATAGTGTCAGATTTTTAGGACAAAGAAATGATGCCAATGAATTATATCAGGTATTTGACGTTTTCTTACTACCAAGTTTATATGAGGGATTACCAGTAGTAGGGGTTGAAGCTCAAGCATCTGGTCTGTTATGCTTTCTTTCAGATGATATGACTAAAGAAACTAAAGTCCTTGATTCTACTGTTTTTATGAGTTTGTCTAATACAGCTGAAGAATGGACTGATGAAATATTAACTAATTTAAAAGATTATAAAAAAGAATTAATACAAAGGGTGAAGTATCTGATAATGGGTTTGATATTGAAATTGAAACTGAAAAAAATGATGAATTTTTATGGAGAAAGTGGATTATGAAAAAATGCTTAATTATATGTTGGTATGGAAAGATTCCAGATTATTATGAACTATGGAAATGTAGTTGTAAAAATAATTCAGATTATGATTTTTTGCTTTTTACTGATCAGAATATAAAAAGTGATATTAATAATCTAAAGATAATAAACATGGAGTTTGGGCAGATAAAAGAACTTATTGAGAGGAAATTGAATATAAATGTAAATTTTTCAAAGCCTTATAAATTTTGTGATTTTAGACCTGCTTATGGTGTGATTTTTGAGGATTATATAAAGGAATATGATTATTGGGGGGCATTGTGATTTAGATCAAGTATTTGGTAAAATATCTAATTTTATTCCTGATGAAAAAATAATTAACTTTGAAAAAATAAATCATAATGGTCATTTTGTTCTATATAAAAATGTAGAGAAAATTAATAACATGTTTAAGAATAAGGGCGCCATTTTTAATTGGAATGAAGTATTTACTAATGAAGAAAACTATGCATTTGATGAGTATACTGGTATAAATAAAATTGTTGATAATAATAACGTTCTACAGTATTCGTCAAATCAATTTGCTGATATTGACAAAAGATATAAAAGATATAAAACTGTAAATCATCGAAATTGGAAAAATCAAATTTTTGTTTTAGATGATGGGAATGTTTATAGATGTATATATGAGAACGGTCGCATAGAGAAAAAAGATTCCTTTTTTTATTTACATTTTCAGAAAAAAAAGCCTGTAATCGATAAAAATATTGATTATAGCAAAAAAATTGTTATGGGATGTAATAGATTTTCAAATGTTTCTCAAATAACAGATAAAACATTTAACAAATTCAATCCATCAAAAAATACAATCATTGAAAAAATCGAATTAATAATATATTATTTTAATAAATTAATCGAATTTTTTGGTAGTTCTAAATCAGAGAAGAAAATAAAGAAAAAACAAAAAGGAGTATTATAACTATGCACATTTTAGTTTATGGAATTAGTAATCAAAAAGGTGGAATATCAGAATTTATGATCAATTTGAATAAAAATATGATTAAGAAAAATATTCTTTTTGATTACATAATAAAGGGTGAAAATAGTATTTATGATTCTCAGATAAAAAAAATGAATGGCAAAGTATTTTACTATAACTATAAGAATAAGCTTGAACGATTAGTTAATTTATATAAAATTATGAAAAGTAAGAAGTGAATCTGATATTTTTTATTATAATACAAGTGGTACATATTTTGTTTTTCCATTAATTTTTGCGAAATTATTTAAATATAAAATTATAACACACGCACATAGTGGAAAAGATAAAAATATTAACAAACTGTTTGAAATTTTAAATTTAATTAATAGGCGTTATTTAAATAGGGTTGCCTCAGTAAAATTAACTTGCTCTGATGTTGCAGAAAAATGGGTTTATGGTGGTAATAAAAATATTATTCAAATTAATAATGCTGTTGACCCAAGCAAATTTTTTTATGATGAAACTTTAAGAATGAAAACTAGAAAAAAAATGGGAATATTAGAAAACGATTTTGTAATGATTAATGTTGGGAGAGTGGAATATCCTAAGAATCAAAAATTTTTAATAGACTTGATGATAAAGTTAAATGAGATAGGGAACAATTTTAAACTATTATTGGTAGGTGATGGATTAGATTTAAAAAAGTTAAAATTTTATGTAAGTGAAAGAAACATAAAAAATATATATTTTTTTTAGGACAAAGAAACTGATATAAATGATCTATTGAATGCATCTGATTTATTTTTATTGCCTAGTTTTTATGAGGGCTTCCCTATTGTTGCTGTTGAGGCTCAGGCTACTGGCTTATCATGTATTCTTTCAGACTTTATAACTAGAACCTCTGATATAACTGGTATAGTTGATTTTCTGCCATTGGATAAAGATGAGGAGTGGATAAATAGTATAGTTGATTTTAAAATCAATCAAAGAAGAGATTTGAATTGTATTTTTAAAAAGTAAGGGTTTTGATGAAAAATCAATATGTGCAAAACGTTTATTCTCAGATAAATAAAATGCAGGAGGAATAACTATGATAATTAAATTTGTGTTAATTTCAGTGATAGTATTAACTATTCTTTTTAATCTCTTCAAAGATGTCTTATAGAGGTATAGGTATACTTAATCTTTTATGTTGCATTATACTTTCTGTTATGGCTTATCATTTGGTTCCTTTGAAGTCTTTAGATATTTATAGATACTATAGTCAAATAGAGATAGCTATGCAAACTGGTATACAATTTATTTTAAATCATGAGGATTTTAGTGCTTTACCTATTGCTGGCTTATATGTTTCATTGTTTGTACTTTTAAATAACAAGTTTTTATTACCAGCAGTTACATGTTTTATATACTATTTTTTTATATCAAATATCATAATAAAATATTCAAGAGATAATGCTAAAAATAAATTTGGTTTAGTGATTGCTTTAATTTCTTTTTATTTAATTAGTAATTATTTGGGTGTTGTATCAGGTATCAGAAATCCTATGGCAATATCATTATTCTGTTATATTTTATATAAGGATGTCATTATGAAATTTGGCCTTAAAAAATGTATTGTTTGGTACATATTATTATGCCTTTTTCATCCTTCTATTATCATTTTGTTAATAATTAGATTGTTATTACTTTTAAATAGGAAACATGATAAAGTTATTTGTCTATTTTTATTACTGTGGACACTAATGAAGACTGGGTTACTATCTATTCTTCTTAAAATTACAAATAATCAATATATTGCATTGCTAAGTCAAAAACTAGTATCATATGATACTGCTGAGGCTAATGCAGTTGCTAATGTTTCACTATATACAGTGGTTTATTTATTGTTTTATATAAGTTGTATTGCTATATTTTATTTTTATAGAACTAGGTGTGTAACGAAAGAAGAAAATTAAAAAATATTAAGTTTGATAGATTTTTCAAATATTTATTATGTTTTTGTATAGGGTCAATTTTTGAATATCATATGTTTATTAGATTTTCACGTAGTGTTTTGATGTTGTCATCTTTGCCAGTTATAGATATAATGTCATGTGGTAAAATTAATAGTAAGAACAAACTAGTTGTTATGTTTTGTTACTGTTTGAGTCATTAATATTCTTATTATTTTATATGACTGGTCAATATACATCTATAAGATTTTTTTAATGGAGGGATAAAATGAATGAAAAAATATGCATTGTAGTTCCTGTTTACAATGTTGAAAAATATGTAGAAAAAATGTATAGAAAGTATTATAGCACAATCATATCCAAATCTCGAAGTCATCATTGTGAATGATGGGTCAACAGATAACTCATTAAATGTGTGCATCGAAAGTTCAAAAAATGATAATCGAATCAAGGTTGTATCAAAAAAAAATGGTGGATTAAGCGATGCAAGAAATTTTGGAATGAGATTTTGTACTTGCGAGTTGATTACATTTATTGATAGTGATGACTATGTATCAAAAGATTATATCAAAAATTTATATGAATTAATGGTTAAATATAATGCCGATATTTCATGTACTAATTATATTAATTTTTATGAAGATAATAGCTTTGGGAACAAAGTTAAACATAACTATATAAAAATTTTTAATTCAAAAGATGCAATTATTGATGTTCTTTATCAGAAAAATATTGCAAATAGTGCATGGGGAAAATTGTATAAATATAAACTTTTTGAAGATGTATCATTTCCAAAAGGTAAATTATGTGAGGATTTAGGGACGTTTTATAAATTATTTGAAAGGGCATCTACTGTTGTATACTCATGTTTTTCAAGATTATTTTTACTTGCAAAGAAAAACAAGTATAATGGGATCAAACTTTAGTGAGAAAAAATTGGATGCTTTGGAATTTGCAAATGAAATTTATAGTAGATATGAAGAAAGGAAAATAAAAAAGGCTGCTGGATCAAGAATTTGCGCAGAATGTGTGAATTTGTTAAGCCAAATACCTGATGATAATAAAAAGTCAAGTCTATGGTAATTAATGAATTAAAAAAATATTATCTTAATGTTATTTTCGATTATAAGGCAAAAGCTATATTAAAATTTAAAATTATTTGTAAAATTGTAGGAGTAAAAAATGGATATAAAGGATATAAGAAAAACAATAAGAATTGATAAGAAAATTTATTTGGGAAAAAAATCACTAATTTACATGATAATTAATCACCCCAATTATGTTTATTATAAAGCATTAAAATATAATCGATTATATAGGTTTTATAAATTAAATCAGCAAAAAATAGTAAATAAATTTAAATATGTATATTATAAAAAAAAGAAGAATTTATATTGCAATAAATATAATCTTGAACTAAATGGGGCTGAGATTGGTGAAGGGTTTGTAATCTTTCATAGTAATGTAATTATAAATGAAAAGAGTAAAATAGGTGATAATTGTTGTTTACATGGAAATAATTGTATTGGTAACAATGGTATTAATAATAATTGTCCGCAAATAGGAAATAATGTGGATATAGGTTATGGTACTGCAATTATAGGTGATGTTAGAATAAATGATAATATTGTCATTGGAGCTAACTCTATTGTAACTAAAGACTTATTAGAGAGTAATGCAGTGTATGCTGGGTGCCCTGCTAAATTAATTAGGAGGAAAAATGAAATCAATAATTAGAAGTATTAAGCATATTTTTTATCAAATATTTACAATGCCGTTTTTAGTCGAAAAACATTTCATGCTAACTCGTTGAATGATGCTATTCTTGTTATGCTTGCAGCTGATTATAACAATCTAGGAGATGTTGCAATTACTTATGCTCAAAAAAATTTTTTGAAGGATGTATTCAAAAATAAAGAAATAATTGAAATTCCTGTAATGGATACCGTAAAATTCTTTTTCGATATGAAAAAAAAGGTAACTTCTAATACAATTATTACAATAATAGGTGGCGGTAATACAGGGGATAGATATGAATTAATAGAAAGATATAGAAGATTTATTATAAGAAATTTTAAAAATAATAAGATTATTATTTTTCCTCAAACAATTGATTTTTCAGATACAAAATATGGACAGTATTCACTAAAGAGAAGTATTATAGATTATTCTAAAAATAGTAATATGATAATTTGTGCTAGGGAGAGTAAAAGTGAAGAACTTTACAAAGAATTATTTTCGAACAGAGTAATTTTAATTCCTGATATAGTTTTTTCATTAAAGTACAAAAATCATTTAAAACGTAATGGAATGGCATTGATGCTAAGGAATGATGGTGAAAAAAGCTTAGAAGACGAGGATAAAATGAAGTTAATAAAAAGAAATCTCTGAACTATATGGCGATGTATTGATAAGCGATACATGTATTGAGAATTTTCAGGTCGAAAATAAGTACAAATTGTTATTTGATAAGGTAGATGAAATTGCTTCAAAAAAAATAGTAATTACTGATAGATTACACGGTATGATTTTTTGTTATATAACCAAAACGCCATGTATTGTAATGCCGAATAGTAATCATAAAATATTAATGACATATGAAAATTGGTTAGGTGATTGCAATTATATTCAGTTGATTGATAAATTCGACTTAAATAAAATAATTAAAACTATAAATAAATTAAATTTCTTAGACAGGATGCTACCGTCAAATATAGTATGTGAGAAACATAAACAGTTAAAGCAAATTTTAATGCAACTTGATGATGATAAAATTTAAGGGGATAGTTATGGAGAAAAACAAAGAGTTAATAAAGAATACTATTATAATTTTACTTGGAAAATTTTGTACTCAATTTTTATCTTTTTTCTTGTTACCTTTATATACTGGGGTACTTTCTGCTAATGAGTATGGAACATATGATTTGATAGTTACTTATACTTCCTTATTTGTTCCGGTCATTTCCCTGCAATTAGAAATGGCCATCTTCAGAGAACTGATAGATGTACGCAATGATAATGAGAAAATAGACACAATAATATCGTCTGGAATGTTTAGCATAGTATTACAATTTTGTATTTGTCTTATATTTTATTATTTAGCATCTATCTTTATAAATATTCCATATAAAAATTATATAATATTTAATATTTTTTTGCTGTTATGGTATCTAATACATTTATGCAAATAACAAGAGGATTAGGAAAAAACATTGACTATTCTATATCTAGTGTTATTGCTGGAATTACTATGATTTTATTCAATATAGTGTTTTTGGTGATACTTAAGTTAAATGTAGAAGGAATGATTATTTCATCAATTATATCTAATATTTTAGCTGCATTATACATTTTTGTTAGGTGTAAGTTATATAAAAAAGTTTAAATATTCAAATGTTAGTAAAAAGGTAGTTCATAAATTATTGAAATATTCTTTACCACTTGTACCTAATGGATTGATTTGGTGGATTATTAATGTATCTGATAGAACTATAATTTCCATTTTTTTGGGAACTGGTGCAAATGGAATTTATGCTGTTGCTAATAAATTTTCTTCTATATTAATACAAATATTCAATATTTTTAATTTGTCATGGACTGAATCAGCATCACTGCATATAAATGAAAAAAAGATAAAAATGATTTTTTTTTTCAGGTGTTTTTAAACAAAACTTTGAAGTATTCAATAACTATTTGTCTTTTTAATAGTTGGAGTATTACCATTTTTATTTAATATACTAATAAGTAAGAGCTATAGTGAGGCGTATATGTACATACCTATTCTTTTAATAGGTATGATATTTAATATTATAGTTTCATTTTTGGGAAGTATATATGTAGCTGAAAAACTTACTAAAGAAGTTGCTAAAAACTTCGTTTTGGGCAGGTATATTAAATATATTAATCAATATTTTATTTGTTAAATATTTAGGAATATACGCTGCTGCTATAAGTACAGTGCTATCGTTTTTAATTATGAGTGTTTTTAGAATGGTCGATGTTCAAAAATATGTAAAAATAAACATAAATTTTAGAGAAAATAGTATAATTATTTTGCTATTTTTAATTTCACTTTTAATATATTATTTTAATAATGTACTAATTTCAATTGTTTTTTCGACTTTTATCATTGTATATGTTTTTATAGATAATAGGAAATATATATATATCATTTTTCAGCGGTTAATACATGGAAAACGTATATAGTGTAAGTATTTAGTACTTGTTACAATATCATAATCAATTTTCTGCTTTTATAATATATTTAGCATTTGTTAATTAAAATGAAGTTTGATATTTATATTACTAAAATATTCTTTATGTTTTATCTTTTTTTAGTTTTTGTGTTAATATAATTATATTAAGGAGAATATATGAATAAGAAAAGGGTTTTGATTGTTTTACTTAGTATTTTATTAATACTTATTATTGGTGTTAGTATTCATTTTTATAGAATTAAACATGCTAGAGTTGATATTACTTATAATGACTTAGTAGTGGAAGTTTATGAAAAAAGACATGTTTCTTCATTTATTAGAAGTATTAATGGTAAAATTATTGATGACTATATTATTGATAGTGATAGTCTTGGTAAAAAGAATATTAGTTTTCAGTATATTAATACTGATAATATCAAAGTCACTAGTTCCTTTGATATAAAAGTCGTTGATAAGACTGCTCCTTTGATATGGGTTAGTGATACTTATAGTTTAGGTGTTGGTTCTAAGAGAAGTTTAACTGATCTTATTTTATGTGGTGATAATTATGATAAAAAACCAAAGTGTTATATAGAAGGGGATTATGACTTAAATAAAATAGGAAAATATGATTTAGTCATTCATGCCTCTGATAGTAGTAAAAATAAGACTAGTAAGTCTTTTACTTTAAATGTATATGATCCTAAAAACGTAAAAATTAAAGAGAGAGAAACAGTTTATTTTTCTGATGTTTTGGGGAAATATAAAAATAATAAAGTTGGACTTGATTTATCTAAGTGGCAAGGTAATGTCGATTTTTCAAAATTAAGTCAAGCTGGAGTTTCCTTTGTAATTCTTAGAGTAGGGAGTACTAGGGGAAATGGTGGAGAATATGTTTTAGATGAAATGTTTAAGAAAAAATATAAGCGAGGCTTTAAAATATAAAATTCCTGTGGGAGTATATTTTTATTCATATGCATCTAATATAAAAGAGGCAAGAAATGATGCTAGATGGGTAATAAAACAAATAAAAGATTACAAAGTAAAATTAGGCGTTTCTTTTGATTGGGAAGACTGGTCTTACTTTTAATTCTTATAATATTAGTTTTCATGATTTAAATGAAATTTCAAATGCATTTATGGATGAAATTAGTAAAGCTAAGTATAAAACAATGTTATATAGTAGTAAAAATTACTTAGAGTTAATTTGGAACAATAAAAAATATGATACTTGGCTTGCCCATTATACAGATAAAACAAATTATTTGGGAAAATATAAATACTGGCAAATATGTGATACAGGAAGAGTAGATGGTATCAACAGAAATGTTGATATTGATATAATGTATGAATAATACTTTGAATGGAGGATTAAATGAGTAAGAAAATAATTTTTATAATATTGGGATGTTGGATGTGCATGATGTTTTTATTTTCTAATCAGAATGCTACTAAATCCAACCATACTAGTGATAAAGTAACTATTTCACTAATTCATTTAGTTGATAAATTTAGGGGAAAGACTACTGGAAAGGCTCAAGAGAAAAAAAAATAATTAAAAATGTTCGCTTGCTAGTTAGAAAAACTGCTCATATGAGTGAATATTTTGTATTAGCTGTTTTTAACCTTTTGCTTAGTCAGTAATTATGTTTCTAGTAATAAAAAAGTATTTTTGATTACTTTTATATGTTGTGTTTTATTTTCAATAGGAGATGAGATTCATCAACTTTTTATTCCAGGAAGAACGGGTAGAATATTTGATGTAGGAGTAGATAGTTGTGGTATATTACTTGGATGTATTGTACTGACATTTATTAAGCATAAAACATATAAAAAAAGAGGTTGCAAAATATCTGAAAAATTAAAATTATATACTTCAATTTTGTAATAATTGGTCTATTTTTTAGGATCAATTTTTATTTTTTTTATATTTGTCATTTCTATTTAATATCTGTATAATGATGACGAGGTGGAGAAATGTATATTATTTTAATAATTATAATTAGTTTAATATTTATTATTTGGACTATGTTAAGAATAGTTAGTATTAGTGAAAATAGACATTATAAGGCTTGACTATCTCTATTATTTATACTATACTTAAATAGTAATCATTACTAATAAGGAGATGATGTCTTTGCGAAACACAAAACAAAGAGATCTCATATTATCAATTGTTAATAATAGTTATTCTCATCCAGGTGCTTTTAGATATTTATAATGAAGCAGTAAAATTAATTTCTAATATTAGTTTAGGGACAGTTTATAGGAATTTAAATAGGCTTGTAGATGAGGGGTTAATTAAAAAGAATTAAAACTCCTGATAATATTGATAGGTTTGATCATACTAATAAGCATGCACATTTTATATGTATCAAGTGTGGTTCAATTATTGATTTGGGAGCGGAATATCTTTTTAATCTAGAAAAAATTGATGATAATGAAGTATTGGATTGCGAAGTTAGTTTTAAAAGGTATTTGCAAGAATTGCAAGAAGAAAAGGATGTTAATTATGGAATTAAAAGGATCTAAAACAGAACAAAATTTAATGGCAGCATTTGCTGGTGAAAGTCAAGCAAGAAATAAATATACTTATTTTGCTTCTAAGGCTAAAAAAGATGGTTATGAGCAAATAGCAGCTATATTTGAAGAAACAGCTAATAATGAAAAAGAACACGCTAAGATGTGGTTTAAAGAACTTAATGGTGGAAGTATTCCTTCTACTGAGGAAAATCTTTTAGCAGCAGCAGAAGGTGAAAATTATGAGTGGACAGATATGTATGATAATTTTGCTAAGACTGCAAAAGAAGAAGGTTTTGATAGAATAGCTTACTTATTTACAGAAGTTGCTAAAATTGAAAAGGAACATGAAGAACGTTATCGAAAATTACTTGCTAATGTTAAAGATGGTTTAGTATTTAGTAAAGATGGAGATAGAATTTGGCAATGTCGTAATTGTGGACATATTGTTATTGGAAAAGAAGCTCCAAAGGTTTGTCCAGTATGTAATCATCCACAATCTTATTTTGAAATCAAAAAAGAAAATTATTAATATTAAGGGAGGTTTACTCCTTTTTTTTTGTTGTATGTTATAATAACAAGTGGAGTGATAGTATGGAAGATAATATTTATTTATTTTTACAAGAACCTAAAAAATATGAAATTAATATCGATTATATAGCTAAGATAGAAAAATTTTATCAACAACATGGTTTTATTCCAGAAAATTGTGTTAATACTTTTTTGGATTGGTTGGTAATGGAGGCCCGTAAGAAGTGTTTAAATTCAGAGGAGGATTTTCTTAATTTCTCTTATAAAGGCTGCTGTGGTAGGGTTCAGGGAGCTCTAAAAGATTTATTAGATAGGATGAGGGTTCCTAATAAAGCATTTAATATTGGGAATGTTGTAGCACATAAACCAATTCATGCTTTAAATATGTTAACGCTTCCGATATTAAAGAATGATAAAGTTGTACTAGAGAATTATGTACTTGATCCAACATTTAGACAATTTACGTTAAAGGAAGAAAATAGATTTGAAAGATATTTTGAAGAAGAGAGAGGGGCTATAAAGGTTGCTACTCCTCATCCAGGATATTTCTTAAATTTAACTCCACAAGGGAAAAAAATTTTTGCTAATGAACTTATTAAAGATGGTTATTTTTTGATGAATGATGAAAATACAAGGTTATATTGTGATGCTTTTCAACTTTATGTAACGCCTAAAGAAGATTATACAGATAAAAGTTTAGTAGGAAAAGGTTAGTTCTACTGGTTATAGTGGGGCAGATTATATAAAACTTATAAATGCTAATTTAACTAATTTTGCTATGTCAGATATTTATATAGAAGATCCTATAGTGAGTGCTAATAAGATAAGTAGAAAGATTAAAAAGTTATTTAAAAAGAAAGATGATTCTATCGAAATAGAAAAAATGCTTAGTGATAGTACTTCTAATGTTTCTGCTTCAAAGTTTTATAAATAACTATTGCCAAATACTAATATTTTTTTGTTAGAATGATATTGTCTTTTAAAGAGATATCATTTGGTCTGTTGGTGAAGTGGTTTAACACGCGCGCCTCTCAAGCTCGTATTCACGGGTTCGAACCCCGTACAGACTACCATTAAGAATTTTACTTGAAATTTTATTGTTTCGAGTTGATAATAACTAATCCTTATTGTGGATTAGTTTTTTTTGTGCTATTAATACAGGGAATTTTAAAGGCGTCGAATTATATGCAGTTGAAAATGCGGTTCGTAAAAAGATTTGTTTCAATAAAAGTTATGTTGTAATACATAACTAGTGATGGAGGTTTAAAATGAAAATATTAAGAAAGAATGGTAATTGGAACAAAATAAATACTAGAGAAGAATTACTTGAATTATTAAAAAAATATAACAGAATACTTAGTGGTTCAATGATCCATTATTTAAATGGTTTAGTAGATTTAGAATTTTCGGTTATTAAAGATAATATTAATGTTAGTGATGATGATAGGAAAGTTTTTTTATCAGAATTAGAAGTATATAAAAAAGAATAGCAATGTATAATATTTATAATAGGGCTTTAAACATATTTGAAGAAGCAAATCCAGAAATTATGATATCCGGCAATAATGATGGAATTGAGAAATTGAATGTATACGCTTCATTTGGTGAAAGAAACTTTCAAGTATTTGATTTTTATTATCAGGAAGGACCTATTGGGTTTGAATTAGAAATACCAAGTGGTTATAAAACAATGAGAATAGGAGATATTTCTTTATTTCATACAATGGCTAGTGATAAACTAAGAGAAGCTGAGTTGATGCGAGTAATGGATGAATTGGATAGATTATATGATCAAGAAAATCCATATGGTTATAGTTCTTATGGCGATAGTAGACATTTTGATGGTTGTCGACATGTTGGTGGATCTGCTGCACAATGGAGTTTTGAACACAATAAAAAAATAAAGGCAAACGAAAAGAGATTTGAATTATTAGATTCCAAAAAAGAATTAACAGATGATGATAAGAGAGAAATAGAAATTACAAATAGATTTTATGAATTATTATTAAAAGATTATGGCTTGACAGATAAAGACTTTGAAGAGGAGGATGATTTAGTCTTTCCTGAGAGACAAACAAAATTACAAAAAACTCTTGTTAAAAAAACGCCAAATATAAAAATTTATAATAATATTAAATATATTTAAATAATGCAAATGAGAGCTAGTAATGTCTTACTATGTTCTTTTTTATTTAAATCTCATAAGTAATGGTAGCATTGGTGAGTGTCGTTACTTTTAATTGATATACGTTTTTATGTAAAATTTAGTTGCACAAATTTTTAAATACGCTATACTTTTTAGTAGGGGTGTTAAGTGATATAGTGGTATTTGAGGAGAAAATTATGAAAAAAATACTTGGGATGGTTGATGATAATTCTGTTACTCACTTTTTATCTGTTGAGTTGAATGGGATTGATGAGGTTTGTTCTGCTATTGATGATAGTTTCAGCTATAAGATTGATAGAACTATATCTTGTGAGGTACTTAATCGGAAGTTATATAGTTTAGGTAAATATCAAGATGATATTTTACATGGTAGAGCGCAAGTCCTAAAGGCTTCAATTGTAAAAATTGATAAAAAACAGCAGAAAGATAATTTTATTGATGAAGTTGATCCTGATATTAGGATGGGATTAGTAAATGTGTCTTTACTTTATCCATCACAGATAAGTAAAATTATTAAAAACACTTTTTATGATGATGGGACTTATGGTGAATATAAGTTAATAGATTTAACTGATTTAGCAAAGTTTGCTAATAAAATATCAAAAACGAAAAATAATTTTTCTTATGATGGAACCATTGATGCAAAAGTAGGAGAGTTTTCGAGTGCTGGTTATTATAATTATTTAAAAGATACGACTGCTAATAAACCAATATGGCTTAATAAAAAAGAAAGACAACTTACTAGTGAGATGGTAACGGATATTTTTCAGTGTGTTAGTGAATGCCTTGATATTAAATACTTAGGAAGTAGTTTCCTTGATGATTCTTCAAGTCTTGAAACAGAAAAGATGAATAGATTTGCGTTACGTAATAGTGATGCTTTAAAATCTCTAGAACTTTCGCCGCTTCTTTCTAGAATTCTCAATACTTTAAGTGAAGTAGAACAATATAGAGATATTTCTTATTTTAATATTAGCTTACCTAATTATTTATTAGATGGTAAACTATATGGTGAGAATGAGAAAAGTCTTGCAAAATCAAAGAAAATGTGATATAATGTGGACAATTAAGAGGAGTGATATGTATGAATAATTTTCATGGAGGACCAGGTGGTCCATTTCCAGGTCCAGGATTTGGTCCGGGATTTGGGCCAGCACCAGGTCCAGGATTTGGTCCAGCACCCGGTGGAGTACCATTAGAAGTTGAATCTCAATTTATGTATGGCGGTGTCGGTGGAGGAAGTAGTAATGAACACAGAATTCCACTTGATATATTATCTGCTAAAAAACTTCCTAGTTCTAGATTTTTTTCTAGACTTAAGGTTAGATTAAAAAGAGCTAATCTTAGAAGTAATATTAGAAGTGTAAATAAATATTTGCGTAGAGCACAAATTCAACAAATGATTTTGGAAAATATGGGAAGTTTATCTCATAGTTATGGAGATAATGCCAGAGTGTTTGCCGATATTACAACTGATGAAATTATAGATACTTTAGACCAAAATAATAAAAAGATAAAACTAAAAGAAAAATTTTTATTTAATAATCTTCGCAATAAAAATTGAGAGAAAAAAAGAAAAGATTTTATGTAGGATATTATAAATTTAAGTCTTATATAAAGTATGGAAAGTCAGAAAAGAAGAGGAGTTATCAACTAAGAAAAGCTAATCAAGATGTTGATTATAGAAAAGATAAATTACTTGATGGTTGGTTACTTCATAATTATAATATTTATTCAATATTATTAGGTGATATAAGCAAGAAAAATGGCTTTAAGGGATTACTTCCAGATAGTGCTGATTTAGAAACCGTTAAAAATGCTAATAAACAAAAAACAGCACCTCAAAATATTCAACAATCAAATACTCAAAATAAAACCGTAAGTCAAAATAACACGAATACACAGACTAATACAAAAACTTAAAGCAATGTAAATACTCAAAATAATGCAAAGACACAAGTAAATGCTACACCACAACCTGCTAAAATACAATCACAACCTTCACCAGTTAAAATTAGTGATATTAATGATTATCCACCAGTTTATGTAGATCCATGGATTGAAGGAATGTTTAGTAATGATTGGGAAAAAGCTGATGAATCAGTAAGCATGGATGTAGAAATTTTAGATGATAAAACTCATCACCATAAATAATAAAGTTGGTTAATTCTAACTTTATTTTTTGTATAATGATATTAGGAGGAATAAAATGATTGGCGTGTTTGATTCAGGAATTGGTGGGGTAACGGTGTTAAAAGAACTTTTAAAAATTTTACCACATGAAAAGTTTATTTATTATTCTGACTCTTTAAATAATCCGTACGGTGATAAGAGCTTTGATGAATTAAAAAAAATTGTTTTTAGAGTGGTTGATATATTAATAGAAAAAAACTGCAAAATAATAGTTATAGCGTGTAATACTGCTAGTACTTTGAGTACTTGTTTAAGGGAAAAATATAGTACACCAATAGTCGCTATTGAACCGGCTTATAAAATGATTTATGATAACGATTTTTCAGAGAAAACCTTGGTAATGGCAACGAAAGCTACTATTAATAGTGATAAATTCCAACAACTTTATCATAAGTATGATAACCATAATACAACTCTTTTTATCTTGTTCTGGATTAGCTGATTTAGTTGAGAAAGGGAATCAGAAAAAGATAGATAATTATTTAAAAAATACTTTGATGCCTTATAGGGGAGTAAAATGTGTCGTTTTGGGATGTACACATTATCCATTGATTAAAGAAAACATTCGAAAAGTATTAGGAGATGTTAAATTTTATGATGGAAGTGTTGGAGTTAGTAAACAGACACGCAAAATTTTACTTGAAAAAGATTTAATTAATGAAGATGGTGATACTTATGTTCAGTTTATTGATTCTTCAAATGATTTAAAAAAGAAAAAAAGATTTTTTTCTTTATTAGGCGACTTGAAATTTTAAATAAGTTTTACTATAATATATGTGATGACGCGATGATGGAGGTTGGAAACTCCTAGCGCTACAAAGAAAGAGATTCTTCTGGAATAAGTAAGGTGGAACCGCGGGGTAACTCGTCCTTACATTTATTCTGGGAGTTTTATTTTTTTAGGAGGAAAATAATATGAAAATGGAAGAATTAGTTAATTACTGTAAACAATATGGTTTTATATTTCAGGGTAGTGAAATATATGGTGGACTTGCAAATACATGGGATTATGGTCCATTAGGAAGTAGACTAAAAAATAATATTAAAGATACTTGGAGAAAAAGATTTATTCAAGAAAGACGTAATGCCTATGAAGTTGATGCAGATATTTTAATGCATCCAAAAGTTTGGGAAGCAAGTGGACACGTATCATCTTTTTCTGATCCATTAATTGATTGTAAGAATTGTAAAACAAGACATAGAGCAGATAATTTAATAGATGATTTTTCAGAGGATGCAGATGCTGATGCAATGAGTCAAGATGAAATGATGGAATATATTAAAACTCATCACGTTCCATGCCCAAAATGTGGTAAATCAGATTTTACTGATATTAGACAATTTAATTTAATGTTTGAAACCCATAGAGGAGTAGTAGAAGATGGTAAAAATAAGGTTTATTTACGTCCAGAAAACGCTCAGGGGGAATATGTTAACTTTTTAAATGTTCAAAGAACTACTAGATCAAAACTTCCTTTTAGTATAGGTCAAATAGGTAAGGCTTTTAGAAATGAAATAACACCTGGTAACTTTACTTTTAGAACAATAGAATTTGAACAAATGGAATATCAAACTTTCTGTAAGGAAGGAAATGATACTGAATTATATAATTATTTTAAAGAATACGCTAAAAAGTATTTTATGGATTTAGGAATTCCAGAGAGCGATTTAAGATTTCATGATCATGAAAAATTAGCTCATTATGCTAAGGAAGCATGTGATATAGAATATAAATTTCCTTTTGGTTGGGGAGAAATCAATGGAACACATAACAGAACTAATTATGACTTATCTCAACATCAGAAAGTATCAGGAGTTAGTCAAGAATATTTAGATCCTGAAACAAACGAAAAATTTATACCTTATATTGTAGAATCTACTATAGGTTGTGATAGAGCAGTACTTGCAGTTTTATTTAATGCTTATCATAAGGAAACACTAGAAAACGGTGAAGAACGTGATGTAATGAAGTTTTTACCTTCCATAGCACCATATAAAGTAGCAGTTTTACCACTTGCTAAAAAATATCATGGTGAAAAAGCCTCTGAGGTATATGATATGTTATCCAAAAACTTTATGTGTAGTTATGATGAGGCTGGTTCTATAGGTAAACGTTATAGAAGACAAGATGCTATTGGAACACCTTTTTCAATTACTATTGATGATAATACTATTAATAATAATACTGTTACTATTAGAGATAGAGATACAATGGAACAAATTACATTGGAATTAGATAAAAGTAATACCTTATATTGAAGAAAAAATTAAATTTTAATAATTTATTTAAAGCCCACTATTCTGGGCTTTTTTCTTGCAATTATCTTTATTGTGTGCTATAATAGCAACTACTTTAAGGGGTGTAGATATGAAGAACTTAGAAGAAGATAGTTATGGATTTATCACAGATATTGATGATGTTGTTGGAAGTGAGGAATATCAGCAATTACCTACGGAAGAGAAGAAAAAGATTTTACTTTCCATTCTAAATACTAATAATAAGAAACTAAAAAATAATGATGAACATAGGGGAGAGTTAATAAATGTTATCTGTGATAATGGAATAGTCGAAAAGAAGAGTAAACACAGTTTAGAAGAAAATGAAGAAAGCTATAATGTTTTGTCTCTTGATTTTTTGATGCAATGTGATAATTATCAAGACATGATTAGATGTGGACTTTTTACCACGTAAGGATAAAGCTACTTATAATAAAGAAATGAAAAATATTTTACTTGCCGTTAGAAATGAACTTGATGCATATGAGGTTGCTAAATATGAAGATGAAGATGATTTATTTAGTGAAGAAAGACAGAATTGCGAAAGACTTTTCTCTATATTACTTGACTATGATGAGTATGAAGAAGAAGAAATTAAAATTGATGTTCAAAGTGACTTTCATGTAGTTTATTTACCTAATAGTGTTAGAGAACTTGATAATTCACCAATAATTAAAGATGTTTGTAAAAATTGTCAGAAGGATATTTTAGTTAGAATGATTAATTCAATTAAAGAACAAGAATTTAAAGGATTGAAGAGATTTACTTGCCATTATTCAGAATTTTATGAACTTAGAGCTAATCAACAAAGAGTAGTTTTTCATTTTTTTAATGCCTAACGTCGTAGTGGTTATTTCCGCTTTTACTAAAAAAAAGTAGATACTAATAAGAGATATCGTATGGAACTTAGAAATAGAGTTAATAGATATCGTAGTGTAAAAAGATAAATTGAAAAAAATTATAGATAGTTCATCAAGAGAACAGTTTTTTTAAGTTACAAGATGATATAGAACAACAGTTTATGAATGATGATGATAAAAAGTTAATAAAGGGGTAGTTTATATGAATGAGTTATTAGTACAATTACAAAGAGATATTGCAGTTAATAGCATTGAAAAAGGTTTTTATAAAGATTATATGAAGGTGTGGAGCCAATTACAAACTATTTGTGATAGTGCCTTAGCAGCTAATGATGAAATTTTTAATAAAACTATTAGAGAAATAGATTTAGATGAGTTGATTAGATTTGGTGTTATATCATGTGATTATGAACAAGATGTGGCTTCCATTTATAATGCAAGTGAGGCTTTAGAGAAACTAGTTAATTTACGTGAACTTCGTGATAGAGGAAAACTTACTTTATTGACATATTTAAATGTAAATATGGAAGATGTAGAAGAAGCTGATATAGAAAGAGTTAAAAAAAATAAAGAAGTGGCAACTGTATTTTTAAAAACTTGTTTTGATAAAAATTATATTAATAGTATTAATTGTATATGTAAAAGTGATATAGCTAGTCCTATTTTAAGATTAATTATAGAAATTAAAAAATTAAAACAGAAAGAATTTACTATGGAGGAATTATTAACTTCAACCTTTCTTGCTAAAAAAAAATGGATGGCTTTGATGTTGTGGATGTAACAGATGATTTAATGCATTCCTTAATGTATTTTGAAATGGTAGATGCAGAAGTTATTTGTATTACTAGAGATGAAGTAATACCTAAATATAAAGAAAAAATTAGCAATATAAATAAGGTTCAAAAGAAAAAGGAAAAAGAAGTAAAAAGCCTTTAAGCATCTCCAAAAGAAAATTAATGAAGGACAAGTAACGGGAGATGAAATAGGCAGATTTTTCGAAGATTTTGATATTAGTGAAAGAATGCAAGTTAATATATTAGAAGATGCTGTTTCTCATAATATTTCTTTTGTAAAAACGCATGAACAAACATTAACAAAAGATAAAAAATATAAACAATTATTTTTAAAATATAGATATGATTATGATAAGATAGATGACGGTTTTCAAAAAGATTATTGAAACAATAGATCTAGGTGCTTTAGAAGATAAATTTACTGTTTTGGCTAAAACGGGAATATGTCTTACTTATAGTAACTTAAGTTATATTTTACAAAAAGATATTACAGGTGATTTAGGGTTAATTGAAATGCTTTTAAATCGTAAATATATTAATACTAAATTTATAAATAATAATATAGATATATTAGTTGATAATGAGGAACTAAAGAAGGTATGTGATAACATTTTATTATTAGCAGATAATGGTGCATATGATATAGATAATATTAATTATAAAGTACTTAGATATGAAAATTCATATTTAAAAAGCTATATTAGATTTATATCATATCTATGATATTAGTATTTGTGGTAATGTAGACTTAGCAAAATTACTTGAAGTTAAAAATTTTGATATAATTGATTCGTTAATAGAAGAAAATATAGATAAAAATGTTATTGAAGAAATACTTTGTAGAGATGATGCTTTAAATATAGTTAAAAGAATTCATATTAATAATTTAATAGAAGCAGATTCTTTAAATGATGATGGTAGTTTAGGTAATGAAGTTAAGAGCAATAAGTTTTTTGTAGCTAATAGTAATTTAGATAAACTATCTTGTAATCATGTTAGTGAATTTCAAAATAGTGATATAAGAGAGTTATTTTCTCTTTCACCAAGATTAGATATTAGTGAAGAGATTATTAATAGTAATTTTATAAAATATATGGATGAAAATTATTTAGACCAGGGAAATTACAATATAGGAGGAAATATAATTTCTAGAGTGAAGGTACTTAGAAATTTAGAATGTCTTAAAAAAAAATACAGCTAATCTTAATGAAGAAGCTTTGTTTGATAGTATAATTTATAATTCAATGTTATCAGTTGATGAATTATATACTATTAAAGATAGTTTGCAGGGCAAAGACAAAAAGCGTCTAATTGTGTAATATTTATTTTCAAAAAATAATAGTTGTGCTATTCTAAGAATGATGGAGGCAGTATGAATAAGTTAGAATTTGATGAAAGCGTTAGAGTTTTGGAACTTGGCGTAATTGGGAGTAGTAGATTATTTAATTCTAATGGTAATGATAAAAGTTATGTTTTAGGAGACATTAGTTTTTTTATATGATCAAGATAGAGTTTTTAGTAGATGGCTCTAGCATTTATGATATAAGTGATGAAGTGATGGTAAGTTATCCTAATAATAATTTTGGTATCTTAAGACTTGATGATAAATTATCTATAGAAAATAAGGAAGGCTTTATAGCGTTTGTTTGTGCAGCTAGGGATAAATTTAGAAAAAGAGATATTTCTTATGATGATTTTTATGAGGCTTTGGAAAGAGTGACTTCGGTTCTTATTAGTAAATATAATCTTAGAGTTAGTACTGATGAGTGGATGAGGAGTAATGATCAACTTTCTAAAAAAATATATTTTAATACAATTAAAAAAGAATGCCCATTTAACATTTAGAAAAACAGGTAAGAAAGCTTATGAACAGAATTGTAATCAAACACTTAGAAGAAACTTGATAGAATTTGATAATTGTGTTAATCCGTTTATGAGTAATAAATATAGTTCTTCACAAATGGAGGATGCTTTTAAGAAAGATGGAGATTTCATTTGATACTAATAATAGCGATAGTGCTGTTGTTACGATAAGTGATCTTGAGACTAATAATTATGTTACGTATAGAAGAGCAAATGATGGCTTTAGTTATTGGGCTTACTTATAAAAGATTCAAGTGATATGATATTTTCTTTATTTCATACATTTAATTTAGATAATAGTAATTCAATGTATGATGGTGAATATATAAAATATGAATTTGGAAGTAATGATTATAATATTACTCCTACAACTACTATATATAATTTAACCCATAATATAATTCAACATAATAGTGGGGCTATTGTTGATGCTATTGTTGATGATAAGATAGAAATGTATCAACATTTAATTACAGCTAATGCTTATGCAGCGCAAGTTACTTTGGATAATGTATCTAAAGGATATAGTTATTCAAAAAAATAGTTGACTTTACTAGAGTTTATCATATACTAGTAACAGTTAAGAAATGGAAAGAGATTTATATCCACCTGATTGCTGTTAGTAGCGATGGGTAAATGCCTTTAGAAAACAGAAAATTGATGTTTTCAATTGTGTTTAAAAGCGGATATGAATTATCCGCTTTTCTTATTTTATGGAGGTGTTAGTTATCGCAAACGGTAAGAACGATTTGCCTATCAACGAACAGATTAGAGCAAAAGAAGTTTTGGTGGTTGGACCTAAGGGTGAACAAGTAGGGGTTAAAAACATAAAAGATGCTTTAACACTTGCTAGTTATGCTAATTTAGATTTAGTCTTAATTAGTCCTAATGCTAATCCACCAGTATGTAAAGTAATGGATTATAATAAATTCCGTTATGAAAAACAAAAGAAACAAAAGGAAGCATTAAAGAAACAAAAAGCTAGTAGATCTGAATTGAAAGAATTTAGATTGTCACCAACTATTGATGTTGGAGACTTTGAAACAAAACTTCGCAATGTCATCAAATACTTAGAAAAAGGTGACAGAATTAAGGTATCAGTTCGTTTTAGAGGACGTCAAATGGCTCATACTGAGCTTGGTGAAGAAGTATTAATGCGTTTTTCTTCTAAACTAGAAGAGTATGCTGATATACAAGAAAAACCAAAATTAGAGGGTAGACAGATGACAATGTTACTAGTACCTAAGAAAGATAAAAAATAATAGGAGGAATTAAATATGCCAAAAATTAAAACACATAAAGGAACAGCAAAAGTTCTAAAAGTTAGAAAAAGTGGAAAAGTAAAAATTTATTGCCCAGGTTCTCGTCATAACACAGGTAGTAAAAACGCTAAATTTAATAGAAAAAATAGAAAAGGAAATAGTTTAAGTAAAGCTGATCATAATAGATTAAAAAACTTAATCTAAGATAAGTAAGAGGAGGAAGAAAGATGGCAAGAGTAAAAAATGGAGCTGTTACTAAGGCTCGTCATAAGAAAGTATTAAAACAAGCAAAAGGATACTTTGGTAGTAAACATCGTTTATATAAAACTGCAAAAGAACAATTAATGCATTCAGGACAATATGCATTCCGTGATCGTAAACAAAAGAAGAGAGATTTCCGTAAATTATGGATTACAAGAATTAATGCTGCTTGTCGTGAAAATGAAATTAGTTATTCAAGATTTATTGAAGGACTTAACAAAGCAGGTGTTGAAGTTAACCGTAAAATGTTATCTGAAATAGCTATTAATGATCCTAAGGCTTTCAGTGAATTAGTAAAAGTTGCTAAAGATGGAAAAGCTGGTAAGATTGCTGCTAACAAGAGTGAAAATACTAAAGAAGTAACTATTAACAAAACTGCAAGTAAAGAGGCAAAAAAAGAAACAGTAAAGAAAACTCAAAAAAAAGAAGAAGTAAAAGATGTTGATTACAGCAAAATGACTGTTGCTGAATTAAAAGAAGTTGCAAAAGAAAAAAATATTAATGTAACTGGTATGAAAAAAGCAGAAATAGTTGCTGAATTAAGTAAATAAAAAAATAGACATATAAGTTATTTTCTTGCCTAGTGCCTATATGGTGGTAAGTTATAAGACTTGTAGATGAAAAAAACAAAAGGAGAAAAATATATGAGTACAATTGTATCAATGAATTATTTATTAGAAGCTGGTGTTCATTTCGGACATCAAAGAAGAAGATGGAATCCAAAAATGAAGGAATACATCTATACTACAAGAGATGATATTTATATTATCGATTTAACAAAAACAGTTAAGAAGTTAGAAGAAGCATATGAAGCTATGAAAAAGATTGCTGAAGAGGGTGGAAAGGTTTTATTTGTAGGTACAAAGAAACAAGCTCAAGAAGCAGCAGAAGAATGTGCTGTTCGTACTAATAACTATTTTGTTACTGAAAGATGGTTAGGTGGAACTCTTACAAACTTTAGAACTATTCGTTCAAGAGTACGTAGAATGGATGAAATTGATAAAATGGAAGAAGATGGAACATTTAATCTTTTACCTAAAAAAGAAGTTATCCAAATTAAGAAAGAATATGAAAAATTAAATAAAAACTTACGTGGTATTCGTGAAATGAAGAAATTACCTCAAGCATTAGTTATTGTTGATCCACGTAAAGAAGAAAACGCTATTAAAGAAGCTCGTATTTTAGGAATACCTGTATTTGGTATTGTTGATACTAACTGTGATCCAGATTTAGTTGATTATGTTATTCCTGGTAATGATGATGCTGTTAGAGCTGTTAAATTAGTAATGGGTGTACTTACTAACGCTATTGCTGAAGTTAATGGTAATGAAGTTGTTGATTATGTTACTGAAGATGATAAAAACAACAAAAAGAATGTAAAAAAAGAAGCAGTTAATGAAGTAAAAGAAGAAGTTAAAAAAGAAGAAAAGAAAGTTTTTGAAGAAGATTTAAATACTTTAACTTTATCTGATTTAAAAAATAGAGCAAAAGAAGCTGGCGTTAAAGGCTATTCTGCAATGAAGAAAGCTGAATTAATTGAAGCTTTAGAGAAATAAGGAGATAATTATGTTTAAAGCTAGTGATGTTAAGGAATTAAGAGAACGTACTGGAGCAGGTATGCTTGATTGTAAAAAAGCTTTGGATGCCTGTGAAGGTGATATGGATAAGGCTATTGATTGGTTAAGAGAAAAAGGAATTAGTAAAGCTGCTAAAAAGGAAGGACGTATTGCTGCTGAAGGTGTTTGCGTTGTTAAAGCTGAAGGTAGTAATGCAGTTATTCTTGAAGTTAACTCTGAAACTGATTTCGTAGCACAAAACAAAGAATTCTTAGATTTTACTAATTATTTAGCAGATGTATTATTAAAAAATGATGCTACAACAGTAGAAGATGCTCTAAAAATTAATGATGGCGGAGAAACTATTGGTGATAAGCTAATTAATTTAACAGCTAAGATTGGTGAAAAATTAAGCCTACGTCGTTTTGAAAAAGTTACTAAAACTGATGATGAAGTTTTTGGAACTTATACTCATATGGGTGGAAAGATTGGTTCTTTAGTTGTTTTAAAGGGTGCTAATAGTGATGTTGCTAAAGATGTTTGTATGCATATAGCAGCTATGGCTCCAGTTTGTTTAAATAAAGAAGATGTTCCAGCTGATATGATAGAGCATGAAAAAACAGTAATTACAGAACAAGTTATGAATGAAGGAAAACCTCAAGAAATAGCTTTAAAAATGGTAAACGGACGTATTAATAAATTCTATAAAGAAATTTGTTTAGCTGATCAAGAATTTATTAAAGATTCAAGTGTTAATGTTTCTACATATGTTAAAAATAATGGTGGAGAAATTGTTAAATTTGTTAGATTTGCTGTTGGCGAAGGTATTGAGAAAAAAGAAGAGGATTTCGCTCAAGAAGTAATGAATCAAGTAAATGGAAACTAGAACCTTAGGGTTCTTTTTTTCTTGCTTGATATACTCTTACGTGTTATGCTAAGTAATATGTGAAGGGATGGTTCGTTATGAAAATCAAAAATTTAAATATTAAAAATAAAGCTGCAGTTTTAACAGCAGGAGGGATAATCTTGGGACAAGGGGCATTTTCGGCTGCTTTCTTTGCCAATGATAGATATCCATTTGTAAAAAATGATTATACTGCCCATTTAGTTCAAGTTCAAGAAACTACTAAAGATGGTGATTTTACTTATCAAAAATATGCTGTATCTTCTTATGATACAGGAGATGCTATTCTTTTGAAGAGACCATATGAAGAAAATACGAATGGTAAATATGAAAGAGAAGTTTTGATTGTTCCTAAAAAGTGTTTTTCTAATGTTGAATATCAATACACTAAAGAAAATATTGATAATCAAGAATTGCTTTTAGAACAAGATTATATTTCAGAAATTATCGATTTATCAAATGAAGCTACCGATATGAAAATATTTACTTATGATGAAGTAGAAGAATTACCTCAAGAAAATCCATATGAGATAAGTTGCGCAACATTTGATGTTTATTTAGATGATACTATTACTGTTAATGACAGAGGAAAAGACTTCATCGTTACCTCATTATATATATCTGGTTTATTAGCCATTTTAGGAGGCGGGGTAGCTCTTAATAAGATATTTGTCAAAGAAAAAGAAGACAGTAAAGTGAAAAAACTTAAATAGGCATTTTAAATATCTTTTCTTATTTTAAAACTTGGTATATAATTAAAAAAAGAAAGATGGAGGTAAAAATGGCAAAGAAAAAAGATGTGGTTACAGTAGGGGCACCTAGTTTAAAGCCCAAGAAAAAGCATATTTTTGGAAAGATTTTATTAACGTTAATTATTGGTATTTGTTTAGGTGGAGTTATAATGTATTATTATTTAGATATATACATGAAGGATGATAAGAAAAGTGTAAATACATCAGTACCTAAAAATAATACAAGTAATAATGAAGAAAAAGAGGTAAGTCTTCCGACTGATAGCTATGTTGTTAAAAGATTAATAACGGGAATGCATTTTGTAGATGGTACTAATATTGAAAAAGCATTATATGTTAATGAAAAGAACAATTGCAAAAAGATTTACCAGGAGATTTTTTGGATAATCTGTTATTAAAAAGAAGCTTATAGAACAGAGTCTAACTTCAATGAAGAAGTTAAAGTTAAAGACTTAGAACAGGCAAGAATAAACTTATTTGGAAAAAACTATGAAATAATTATTCCAACTGATAAAGAAGTAGGTAGTTGTCCAGTATTTAAATATAATACAGAAAAAGAGGAGTTATAAGCGAGATAATAGTGAGTGTAATATTACAAATGATATTTCTATTTCGTATGATGTAGTAGAGGCTCGCATTATTGAAAATAAAAGTATTACTATTTATGAGGCAGTAGCGTTTATTAAAGATGATAAAATTTATAAGAAGATAGATGGCTCTAATAATGTATCAGATGAAGTTAAAGATGTTACTACAGATGGATTTAATGTTTTGGATAATGTTAAAAAATTAAATCAGTACAAATATACATTTACTTATGATAAAGATAGTAATAATTATGTATTTAATAGTATAGAATTGGTGAAGTAAAATTTTATAATTATTAATTTTACAAACAATATGTTTGTATAAATAAGAAATCCTTCCATGATGAAATAAATATAATGGAAGGATTTTTATTATGGAAAGTAGTAGATTCTTATTTAAAACGACAGACTATGGTTATAGAAATTAAAAAATTCTAGATGACAATACTTATTTAATTAGTGAGTTATAAAAAAAGAAGCAAAGTAAGATTTGCTCCATATTTTACTATTATAATAAATAATAACTTATTTTGTTATTTTTATACTTTCTATTACTGGTTGATTTTCTTTTTCAACTGTACCATTATCATCTTCTGTTTTGGTGTCTTTGCAAATCTTATCAACTATTTCCATACCAGATGTTACGTGACCAAAACCGGCGTATGAACCATCTAGGAATGTACTATCGCTTTGAACTATAAAAAATTGTGATGAAGCACTGTCATTTGCTTGGCTTCTAGCCATAGATATTGTACCTCTAGTGTGAGAAATATTATTTTCAACACCATTATTTTTAAATTCGCCTTTTATAGTTTTATCTGAACCACCAGTACCGTTTCCTAGAGGGTCTCCACCTTGAATCATAAACCCATCTATTATACGATGAAAAGTAAGTCCATCATAGAATTTGTCATTTACTAGATTTACGAAGTTAGTAACTGTAATAGGAGCACTATCTGCATCTAGTTCTAATTTAATAACTCCGTAATCCTTGATGTTTATTTCAGCATTTATTTTTCCACTTAACATTTTATCATCACCATCACTACCACAACCAGTTATTAGAAAACAAGTTAAAACAACTATTAATAAATAACCAATCTTTTTCATTTTTTCATCCTTTCGCTTATAAAGGTATCATATTATTAAAATTATTTCAACTGATTGTGAGGTTAAAGACTTGTATATATTTTTAAATTATAGTAAACTAAACATAGAGGAGAGAGATTCATGCAAGAAGATTTGATAAAAGAAACTAAAGAAAAAATGGAAAAAAGTATGGAAAACCTTAATAAGAGGATGTCTACTGTTAGAGCAGGAAGAGCTAATCCATCAAGTTTAGATGGTGTTATGTGCGAATATTATGGTGTTATGACACCATTAAAACAACTTAGTATTATTTCAGTACCAGAAGGTAATCAATTACTTATTAAACCATTTGATAAGAGTGCATTAGGCGCAATTGAAAAGGCTATAATAGCCGCTAATCTTGGATATAATCCATCTAATGATGGAGAAACAATAAGAATAATCGTTCCAGCACTTACAGAAGAAAGAAGAAAAGAACTTATTAAACAAGTTAAAGGTATTTGTGAGGATGGTAAGGTAGCAGTTAGAAATATTAGACATGACGCTATTGGAGATGCTAAAGACTTAGAACTTTCTGAGGATGAACTTAAGGGTGTTGAAAATAGAATTCAGGAATTAGTTAATACATATAATAAAAAAATAGATGAATATTTAAAACAAAAAGAACAAGAATTATTAACTGTTTAGTAAAATGTCAAATTTAGACAAAAAAAACATATAAATTAGTGAGGTGATTTATATGTTTTTTCATGTGTTCGAAATGGTTCATCATTTGTTTTTTACGGGAAGTTATTCTAATCAGGTGTTTCCAGAACCATTGTCTTTAGAAGAAGAAACAGTTACTATTGAAAAAAATGTTAAAGGGGGATAAGACGGCTCGAAATAAATTAATTGAACATAATTTACGCTTAGTCGCACATATAGTAAAAAAGTTTGATTTTAAAGAAGGAGATCAGGATGATTTAATTAGTATAGGTACTATTGGATTAATTAAGGGAGTAGATACTTTTTCTAATCTTAAAAGCGTTAAATTAACAACATATTGTGCTAGATGTATAGAAAATGAAATTTTGATGTTTTTTAGATCAAATAACAAAAATAATAAGAATGTATCCTTAAATGATGCGGTTGGATATGATAAAGATGGCAATGAAATAGCTATTTTAGATGTTTTAAAGACTCCGAAGGAGGATTTTTTTGAGGGAATTGCCTTAAAGGGATGATATAAATCTTTTAAATCAATATTTTGAAGTCCTTTCAGAAAGGGAAAAAGATATATTGATACGACGATATGGACTTTATGGAAATGATGAACATACACAAAAAGAAATAGCTAAAACACTACATATTTCTAGAAGTTATGTTTCTCGAATAGAAAAAAGAGCACTTACCAAAATTTTACGGGAATTTATTAAGAATAATCAAATAGATTAGAAAAAATGTTTTCAAAAAGTTAATTTAGGGTATAATAAGACTAGTGGTGATATTTGTGGCAAAGAAAAATGGCAAAAAAAAGAAGAAAAATAATAAAAAGAAAAATGGGACAAAGTTAAAAAATATAAATCAAGTTGGTAAAAAAGTAAACTATAAACAAAGCTCAAAAAGAATTAAGGCAAGTAGTATTACTGAAAATAAGGAAAATAATTTGGAAGAGGATTTTCTTAAGTTGCAGGAAAAAATAAACTTGAAAAATGGAACATTGAAAATGGATTTAACTACTAGTTCTTCTGATACTCATGGTAGTAAAAGTGAGAAAAAGGAAAATACTAAAGATGTTAATATTTCAGATGATGTAGATGATTTATTTGACGTTTTGGATACGACAGTAAAACTTGATGATTTATTTTTAGAAAATGATGAAAAAGAGCATAAGAATAAGAAACTTGTGGTTGGCGTTATTTTGGGTATAATTATACTTCTTGCATCTTTTATATTTTTATTTATTGTACCGCAAGTAAGATTAAAGGGTAAAAGAGTAATGGTTATTAACTATAAAGAAAAGTATGTTGAACCTGGTTATAGAGCCTATTTTCTAAATAAAAAATTAACTAATAAGGTTGTAGTTACAGGAGGAGTTAACTCCTCTAAACTTGGTACTTATAAAATAAAATATAGTATGGGGTATAAAGGTTTTAACAATAGGAGAGTAAGGATTGTTAAAGTTAAAGATTTATCAAAGCCTGTAATTGGGCTTAATGGTCATGAAAATACTTCTGTGTGTCCTGATAAAAAATATAAGGAAGAAGGATATAGAGCTTATGACAATTATGATGGTGATATTACTAAAAAAGTAGAAGTTATAAAGAATGAGAAATTTTACTTATATAAAGTAAGTGATAGTAATGGTAATAAAACTTCTATTAAAAGATATATTACTTATGAAGATAAAGTTAAACCTGTTATTTCAGTTAATAAAAATATTTATCTTTTAGAAGGGGAAGAATTTAAAAAAGATTATAAGGCGTATGATAACTGCGATGGCGATATTACTAAAAATGTTAAGGTTGTTGGAAGTGTTGATGTAAGTAAGGCAGGAGAATATAGTTTAAAGTACTCTGTTAAAGATAGTTCTTTAAATCAGAATGATGTTTTACAGAAAATACATGTAATGAAAAAAATGATGCTCCAGGTACTATTTATTTAACTTTTGATGATGGGCCTCGTGAAGGAACAACTGATGTTATTTTGGATATTTTAAAAGAAGAAAATGTCAAAGCAACATTTTTTGTAACTAACGGTGGACCTGATTACTTAATTAAAAGAGAATATGATGAAGGTCATGCTATAGGATTACATACTGCGAGTCATGATTATAAAACGGTTTATCAAAGTGTTGATGGTTACTTTAATGATTTACTTAGTGTTCAAAATAGAGTAAAAAATATAACAGGAATTAATACTATGATTATTAGATTTCCTGGTGGTAGCAGTAATACAGTTAGTAGAAGATATCAAAACGGGATTATGAGTATTCTTACGACAGAAGTTTTAAATAGAGGATATCGTTATTATGATTGGAATTTAAGTAGTGGTGATGCTGAAGGTGGAAGACATGATGCAGATGAGATTTATAATAACGTTGTTAATGGGCTTTCCAAAGATAGAGTAAACATGGTTTTAATGCATGATATAAAACCTTATACACGTGATGCTTTAAGAAATATAATTCAGTATGGAAAAAATAATGGTTATACCTTTGCATCTATTACCGATAATACACAAATGATAAAGCAAAAAGTTAATAACTAGAACTTTTAGGTGTTCTAGTTTGCTTTTTTACAATAATATTGTATAATAAGACTGGTGATTTATTTGAAGTATATTCCGTATATATATAAAAAAACTATTTTTGATATTCCATATGATAAGTTAAAAAAAGAGAATATTAAATGTTTGATCTTTGATTTAGATAATACTTTGGCATTGATTGATGAAAGAGAATGTCCTCTTAAAACAATGAAGTTAATTGAAAAGTTAAAAAAGGAATTTACGGTTTTAATTATTACTAATAATACAAGAAAACGTATAATTCCTTATCAAATGACTTTAGGAGTTGATGCTATATACTTAGCAATGAAACCATTTACAAGAGGACTTAGAAAAGTTCAAAAGAAGTATGGATTTCAAAAAAGTGAAATGATAATGATTGGAGATCAATTAGTTACTGATATTAAAATCCGGTGTAAGATTTGGTATTAAAACTATTTTGGTTGATCCATTAGGGTAAGAAAAGATTTAAAAAAATTACTAGTTTTAATAGATTTATAGAGAATCAAAAAATTAGTAAATATAAAAAAGAAAACTTATTCGAAAGAGGTAGATATTATGAATAAGAAATGTCTTGGATGTGGAGTAGAATTACAAGATGAAAATATGCTCTTGGATGGGTATACAGTTAATTTAGAAAATGATTTGTGTCAAAGATGTTTTAGGTTAAAAAATTATGGAGAATATCAAGCAACAACTAAAACAAATGAAGAATACCAACAAATACTTGAAGCAGTTGGAAAGACAAAGGATTTAGTTGTTTATGTTACAGATGTTTTAAATGTAGAACAAGATTTATATGATATTAGAAAGTTTTTACCTAATAAAATATTATTAGTATTAAATAAAAGAGATGTAATTCCTAAATCTGTAAAAGATGAAAAATTGATTCAATACTTTAAAGACAAATATGATTTCTTTAATGATATAGTAGTAGTTAGTTGCGAGAAAAATATGAATATTGATCATTTATTAAATAGGATTAAGTTTTTTCAAGTAACTAAACAAGTCTATGTAGTAGGTCATACTAATGCAGGTAAGAGTAGTCTAATTAATAAACTTATAAAAAATTATTCAGATAGTAAACAAGAACTTACAATTTCACCACTTCCTTCTACAACACTTAATCTAATAAATATAGAAATTAATGATTATTTAACAATCATCGATACTCCTGGACTAATTGATGAAGGATCTATTACAAATTATGTTGATAATGAACTACTAAAAATAATTACACCTAAAAAAGAAATAAAAACAAAGACTTATCAGTTAAGAAGAGGGCAATCTATTATCATAGGAGATTTAGTTAGAATTGATTATGTTGATGGGGAAAAAAATAGTTTTACATTATATATATCTAATGATATCAAAACTAAAAGAATTATTTCATCGAGACATGATGACCTTAAAAATTTAGCAAAAAGAACATATCAACTTCCTTTTAATCAAGATATTGTTATCAAAGGACTTGGTTTTATAAAAGTAGTAAATAGAGGAGTAGTTGATATATATTTAAATCAGAGAGTAGAGACATTTTTAAGAGATAATCTTATTTAATAAGTAAAATGGCATGTAAAGTATATGCTGTTTTCTTTTTTCTATTAGTTTATTATGTTATAATCTGTATAGGTAAGGTGATATTTATGACAAAGTTAGAAGAAGCTTTAGGAAGACTTGGCAATTTAGAATTAGATAAAAATACAGATGATATTATTAATTACTTAGAAAATAATAAAGAAAAAATAGTAATTGAAAAGCAGGAATTTTCTCTCACTGATATTATTTCTTTTTCTAAGAATCCTTCGCTAATCTTAGAAAAAAGGCAAATAGAGGTGGCTGATAATGGTATTAAGACATATCACTTTAATAAAAAATTTATAGATTTAGTTAGTAAGCATATGTCTTCTTCTATATCTTCATTAACTATTCCAGCTTCTTATTTTAATAAAAATAGTGTTTTTAAATATCCAAATTTAGAAGAGCTTAACCTGAATATAACTAAAGATGATTTATTTAAAATAGATTTGAAGACAATGAAACAATTATTAAATCAAACAAAAATAAGAAAGCTTGATGTAGATTGTTATCTTGATGATCAGGTATTATTAGAGAATTGTTGTGGAATTAAGTCCTTTATGGGAAGTAAACTTAATATGGATGGCTTAAATATAAATTCAAGAAACTATCAATTTAATCCTAAAGTAGAAGGTTTTTTAAAAAAATGATTGTACGGGAGTTAATGAAGTTTTTTTGTTTAGCTTTAAAAAATAAAACCTCTGATATAGAAAGTATAAAAATTTATAATAACTATAAATGTGGGTATGGAAATGATAAAATTGATTATCAGAAATATAAAAAAGGCTCAATTATTGAATTTGGTGATACCGAATGTCAAAAAGATATTAAAGCTATAAAAATAAAAAATATAGAGCATATAATGGATGTTTTTGATATAGTTAACAGCTTTCAGGAAAGAGGATTTGAGGTAGAAGCAATTTATTTATTTTTAGAGAATAAAACTTATGATGATATGAATTTATTAAGACAACTAGACAAAAAATATGATTTAAAAAATAAAATATGATGGGTCTTTACAGGTAATAGATAGTAATACTTTTGTGGGAATGAGAGATAGCATAGACTATTATAAAGATGTAATAAATAATAGTAACTCATCTAATTTAGAAAAAATAATGCTTGCTTATGATATTGTTAAGTCTTTTCCTTATAAGGAAAGAAAAGATAATTTAAGGATACCTCGAGAGGTAGCGACTATTATTAAAGATGGTAATATTGTTTGTGTAGGATATTCGCAATTATTATCTCAAATTCTAAAAGAAACAGGAGTAGATAGTTATACAATAAGTACATCTGTTCCGGTAGGGGATGATGTTATAGGTCATGAAAGAAATGTGATAGTTGTTGATGATGATAAGTATGATATACATGGAAATTATGTCTTTGATGTAACATGGGACTCTGCTAAAAACGTAACTAAATGTATTGATAGTGAAGGAAAAAAATGTTTTAAGAAGTAAAAGTAGTCCTATATTAGATACTGATCAAGTAGTAAAACATTATGATAATTTAGTTCTTTATAGATACTTTTTAATTTCTGATAACAGATATAATAGTTGTTTTCCAGGGGAGCCTTATCCAGATTTTAAATATGCGGAAAAGATTTCTTCATCAGGAGAGACATTTGATGATGATACCTTATGTAGTAAGGAGTTAGAACAATCTAAATTTATAGAATTACTTTATAATGTAAAACTTAGGGAGGGTTATTCTAACGCTAATGTAGAAGAAGAAATAGAAGATATATTTGATTTTTTTTTAGGAAATTACTCCAGAGATGATATTAAAAAAGATAGAAAAAGATTATTAACAATAATTCTAAACAAGTATAAGAGAGTATAATATAATTGAAATTATACTAAATTTATGACATAATATAAATGTTTGGAGACGATACTATGAATGGACAGACTGTTAGTAATTTAATTAGAAGTAAAACTGATATAGTAGATATTATAGGAGAAAGAATACCTTTAGTAAAAAAAAAAGGAAAGAACTTTTTTGGAATTTGTCCGTTTCATGATGATACTAATCCTTCAATGTCTGTTTCTAGAGAAAAACAAATATATACTTGCTTTACGTGTCACGCTACAGGAAATGTTTTTAAGTTTTTAATGGATTATGAAAAAATGAGTTTTCCTGAGGCTTTAAAGTATTTGGGGGATAGAGTAGGAGTAGATACAAATAGTGTAAGGCTAAAAAAAGTAAACAATAATAATGATAAATATTATGAAATGTATGACTTTGCAACTAAATATTATCAAAATAATATTTTATCTCCAGCTGGTAGTACGGCTAGAACTTATCTTTCGAAAAGAGGAATAGATAAAGATATTATAAAAAAATTTGAAATAGGTCTTTCTCTTCCTAATAATGCTGATTTAACAGAATTACTTTTGAAGAAGAAGTATGATATAGTTGATCTTAATAAAGCAGGGCTTACTAATAGTAATTACGATGTGTATAAAGATAGAATTATGTTTCCTCTTTTTGATATAAATGGAAAAGTAGTAGGATTTTCAGGAAGAATATATAAAGATAGCCAAGATAATAAGTATTTGAATACAAAAGAGACTCCTATATTCGTTAAGGGAGAACAACTATATAATTATCATATTGCTAAAGAGAAAGCTAGAATTTTAAAATATGTAATTATTATGGAAGGGTTTATGGATGTTATTAGAGCTAGTACTATTGGGTATGAAAATGTAATAGCTTTAATGGGAACAGCCCTTACTCATGAACAAATGAAATTAATAAAGAGACTTTCTAATAACATTATATTGTGCTTAGATGGAGATAATCCAGGAAAAGCTGCGGCCTATAAATTAGGAGAAGAATTTTTAAAAGAAAAAATAGAAGTAAAAGTAGTGACTTTACCTAATAATGATGATCCAGATAGTTTTATTTTAAAAGAAGGAAAAGAAAAGTTTGCAAGATATATAGAAGAAGCAGAAAATTATAATGATTATAAAATTAGGGTAATGCGTGATAACGTTAATTTTCAAAGTGATATAGAAAAAGCTAATTATATTAATAACGTTTTAAAAGAATTAATAGAAATAAAGGATGAAATAAGAATAGAAATTATTTTAAAAAAGCTTGCAAAAAGAGTTCAATTTGGGGTATAATACGTTGGAAAAAAAAGTTTTCTAACATTAAAAATAACAAACCTCAAGAAGAGATTAAATTTGTGCCACAAAATACATCGAAAAGAAAAGATAAATATAGACAAGCCATAGAACAGGTAATATATTATATGCTTACTAATGAATGGGTAATTAGTGAAGTCGATAAAGAAAGACTCTTATTACCAGATGATAAACTTAGAATACTAGTACAAGAAATAATATATTATTATAAAACATATGGAACAGTTTCAATTGCTGACTTTTATACATATTTACAAGATAAACAAGAATTATTAGAAACTTTTAATAGTATCTTAAATAGCAATTATAATGATGAAGTTAGTAAAGAAGTTTTATATTTATATTTTGATGTTATTAGGGAAAATGTAAAGAATAAAGAGATTAAGAGGTTGGAAGAAAAATTAGTCAAAGAAATAGATCCACTAGAACAAGCTAAGTTGGCTGATATGATTAGAAAGTTACGAATAGGGAGAAAGTAATAATGGTTGAAGAAATAAAAACAATGGATGAGAGAAAAAAATAAGTTAATCAATTTAGGTAAGAAGCAGGGATATATTACTTATGAACAACTTGCTGATGAATTAAAAGGATTAGATATTGATAGTGATGTTTTAGATGACCTTTATAATTCCTTGGTTGAAGTGGGTATTGAAATAGTAGCAGAAGATGGTAGCAGTGATGGTGATGATGGTAGTGATATTACTCAAGATATATCAGTTGAAGAGTTAACTTTATCAAAGGATGTTAAAATCAATGACCCTGTTAGAATGTATTTAAAAAAGAAATTGGTCGTATTAACTTACTTACATCAGATGAGGAGTTTGAATACGCTAGAAGAGCTATTGATGGAGACGAAGAAGCAAAGAAAATGCTTGCTGAATCAAATTTAAGATTAGTTGTTTCTATTGCTAAACGTTATGTAGGACGTGGTATGTTATTTCTTGATCTTATTCAAGAGGGAAATATTGGACTTATGAAGGCAGTAGATAAGTTTGATCCAACTAAAGGATATAAGTTTTCAACTTACGCTACTTGGTGGATAAGACAAGCTATAACTCGTGCTATTGCAGATCAAGCAAGAACTATCAGAGTTCCTGTTCATATGGTTGAAACAATCAATAAATTATCTCGTGTTCAAAGACAATTAACACAAGAGTTAAATCGTGAACCTACAGATGAAGAAATCGCTAAAAAATTAGATATTCCAGTAGAAAAAGTAAGAGAAGTATATAAAATAAGTCAAGATCCTGTATCATTAGAAACACCAATTGGTGAGGAAGAAGATTCACATCTTGGAGATTTCTTGCCAGATGAGAGAACAATGGGACCAGAAGAATTTACAACGCAAGAAATGTTAAAAGAAGAGTTAGATGGTGTCTTACTTACCTTGACTGATCGTGAAGAAAAAGTTCTTCGCCTTCGTTTTGGACTTGATGACGGTCAGTGTAGAACACTAGAAGAAGTAGGCCAAATCTTTGGAGTTACTAGAGAACGTATTCGTCAAATTGAAGCTAAGGCTTTAAGAAAATTAAGACATCCATCACGTTCAAGAAAATTAAAGGATTTCATGACTGACTAATGATAGTAAATAAAAAGATTAAAAGAGGTTTCAAAACTTGTAGATGACGGAAGTAGTATTTTAGATGTAGGGTGTGACCATGCTTTTTTTTAGATATCTTTTTTTGGCACAAGATAAAACTAAAAAACTAAAAAAAATAGTAGCTAGTGATAATAAAGAAGGTCCACTAGAGCAAGCTAAAAATAACATTTTACAACATAAGTTAAGTGAACTTATAGAACTTAGACTCGGAAATGGATTAGATGTTTACACTAGTGATATAGATACAGTAATTATTTCTGGAATGGGTGGCAGAAATATGATTGGAATTTTTAAGGCTCATCCTGAATACCTTAAAAATATAAATACTTTTATCTTATCACCAAATAATTTTCAAATTGACTTAAAAAAATTTTTTAGTAAAGTCTAATTTTAAAATTGAAAAAAGAAGTTTTAGTGAAAGATGGAAAGTATATTTATCAAGTCATTAAATTTGTGAGAGGTAAAGTCCATTATAGTAGAAGAGAATACTTTTTTGGGCCTTTATTACTTAAAAATAAAGATAAATTATTTATAGAATATTATACTAGAGAACTAAAATCTAGACAGATAATTATAAAGAGGTTATTGCCTGCTGGTTTTAGTTTCAGAAAAATAAAACTAAAAAAAGAAATAAAGATTATTAGTTTAGAACTTTGCTAATACTAGATAGAGGACTTAGTCTTCTTTTTTTTACACTTTTATTAGAATTGTTTGATCTTTTATATAGAATATTTTATTATTGTCTGATATAATTAGTTAGAATAGAAAGGTGATTTGATGAAATACGTTTATTTATTTAGTGAAGGTAATAAAAATATGAGGGAAATTCTAGGTGGTAAGGGTGCAAACCTTGCCGAAAATGACTTCTCTAGGATTGCCAGTGCCCCAAGGTTTTACGGTATCAACCGATGCTTGTCTTAGCTACTATAATAATGGTGAAAAGATAATACCAGAAATTGAGACAGAAATTTTTTCTAAATTAGAAGAATTGGAAAAAATTACAGGTAAAAAGTTTGGAGATCTTTCTAATCCACTTTTAGTATCTGTTAGAAGTGGGGCAAGAGTTTCAATGCCTGGAATGATGGACACTGTTTTGAATTTAGGAATGAATGATGCTATATGTGAGAATTTAGAAAAAACTTTGGATAATCCAAGATTTGCTTTAGATAGTTATCGCAGATTAATTCAAATGTATAGTGATGTTGTTATGGGCTTTCCTAAGAGTAGTTTTGAAGGAGTTTTTGATAAATTTAAGGAAGATAAGGGCATAACCCTTGATACTGAACTTTCAAATGATGATTTAAAAGAAATTATTAGACTTTATAAGAATGAATATTTAAAATTAGCAGGAGATAATTTTCCTAGTGATCCAAGGGTTCAATTGTTAGAGGCAGTTAAGGCTGTTTTTTAGAAGTTGGAATACAGAAAGGGCAATTACTTATCGTAGATTAAATGATATTCCTTCTGATTGGGGAACAGCAGTTAATGTTCAACAAATGGTTTATGGAAATAGAGGCAAAAAAATTCTGGTACTGGTGTTTGTTTTACAAGGAATCCGGCAACAGGGGACAAAAAGTTGTTTGGCGAATATCTAATGAATGCTCAAGGAGAAGATGTAGTTGCTGGTATTAGAACACCACAGGATATAAGTACATTAAAAGATGTAATGCCAGAGTGCTATGAACAATTCCAAAATATTTGTAATGTGCTTGAAAATCACTATCATGATATGCAAGATATGGAATTTACTATTGAAGATGGTAAATTTTATATGTTACAAACTAGAAATGGTAAAAGAACTGCGAAAGCAGCAATTAAAATTGCAGTTGATTTAGTTCATGAAGGACAAATTAGTATAAATGAAGCTTTGATGAGGGTTGATGCTAAAGACCTTGATCAGTTGTTACATCCTGTTTTTGATGAAGATGACTTAAAAAATAAAGAGGTTATTGCGACTGGTCTTGCGGCATCTCCTGGAGCAGCGACTGGTAAATTGTATTTTAGTGCGGAAGATGTGTTAAATGCTCATAAGGCAGGAGAAAAAGATATTATTTTAGCACGTGAAGAAACTTCTCCTGAAGATATAGAAGGTATGAATGTAGCACATGGTATTTTAACTGTTAGAGGTGGTATGACATCTCATGCAGCTGTTGTTGCTCGTGGTATGGGAACTACTTGTGTAAGTGGATGTAGTAGTTTAATTGTTGATAGTAGTAATAAAACTTTACAAACGAGTGATGGTAGAGTTTATCATGAAGGAGATTATTTAAGTCTTGATGGTACTAGTGGTAGGGTTTATAGCGGAAAAGTAGAGTTACTTGATGCTAAAATTAGTGGTGAATTTGAAGAGTTTATGAACTGGGCTGATAGCGTTAGAAAGCTTGAAGTAAGAGCTAATGCAGATAATCCTAGAGATGCGAGAGTAGCTCATAATTTTGGAGCTCAAGGTATAGGACTTTGTCGTACTGAGCATATGTTCTTTAGTGAAGAGAGAATCTTTAACTTTAGACGTATGATAATTGCGACAACTGAAGAGCAAAGAAAAGAAGCTCTTAGTAAAATTTTACCTTATCAAAGAGAGGACTTTGAAGGGTTATTTTCTGAGATGAATAATTTACCTGTTATCATTCGTTTCCTTGATCCACCACTTCATGAATTTTTACCACATACGGATAGTGAAATGGAAGAATTAGCTAATAGTATGGGAGTAGCGTTTGATGTAATTAAAAAATAAAGTTGAGAGTTTAAAGGAATTTAATCAATGATGGGACACAGAGGATGTAGACTTGATGTTACTTATCCTGAGATTGCTAGAATGCAAACAAGAGCTGTTATTGAGGCCGCTATTAATGTTACTTTACGAGGATTCAAAGTTATTCCTGAAATTATGATTCCGCTTATTGGAGATATGAATGAGCTTAAATATGTTAAAAAAATTAATTACTGATGAAGCTTCTAAGGTATTTGAAGAAAACAGGATGAGGATTGATTATAAAGTAGGAACAATGATAGAAATTCCTAGAGCAACACTTATTGCTGATGAGATTGTCAGTGAAGCTGAATTCTTTAGTTTTGGTACTAATGACTTAACTCAACTTACTTATGGTTTCTCTAGAGATGATGCTTCTAAGTTCTTGAAGGATTATTATGATAAAAAAAGATATTCCTACATGATCCTTTCCAATCTATAGATGAAGAGGGAGTTGGAAAGTTGGTTGATATTTCTGTTAGAAAATCAAGGACAGTTCGTAGAGACATTGAACTTGGTATTTGCGGAGAACATGGTGGAGATCCTAAATCTATCGATTTCTGTCATAGGGTAGGACTTAATTATGTTTCTTGTTCTCCTTATAGAGTTCCAGTTGCACGTTTAGCTGCTGCGCAAGCTGCGATTAGAAATAGTATTGATGTAATATAGTGTAAAAGTAGATAGCAAAAATACGCAAATTTGTTTCTTGAAAAAAGAAACAAAAAATAGTATAATTTTATGTGTTAAATGAGTAGCTTTTAAGAAAGAGGCGTAAATCCAGTTTATGGATTTTGCCTCTTTTTTCTCGTTAAATAAGGAGGAAAATTATGAAGGAAGAAAGTCAAAATAAAATGGCAATAGAGCCAATTAATAAACTTATTTTAAAAATGGGTTTACCTATGATTGTATCTATGGTTTTACAAGCATTATATAATGTAATCGATAGCATCTTTGTTGCTAATATGGGTTCTACTGGTGCTATTGCAAATCAAGCATTAACTTATGCTTTTCCAATTCAGATAATGATTATTGCGATTGGAGTTGGAACAGGTGTTGGTTTAAATGCTTTACTATCTAAGAGTTTAGGAGAAAATGATAAAAATAAAGTAAATAAGATAGCGGGGAATGGAATATTTTTAAGTATATGTATTTATATTTTCTTTTTGATATTTGGATTTTTCTTCTCTAAGTGGTTTATTTCTTTATTTACTAATGATAAAGAAATTATCAAGATGGGAACTACTTACTTAAAGATTTGTACTTGTTTGTCATTAGGTTCTATTGGATATACTGTTTATGAGAGATTTTTACAAGCGACTGGAAAAACGATGCTATCGACTATTTCTCAAATATCAGGAGCAGTTACAAATATAGTTTTAGATTATATTTTTATTTATCCACTTGATATGGGAGTTGCTGGGGCAGCGTGGGCTACTATAATTGGTCAATTTGTATCATTATTTATTGCAATGTATTTTCATTATAATAAAAATAAAGAAATAGATGGCAGCTTAAAATATATAAATCCGGATGGAGGTATAATTAAAGCAATTTATAGTATTGGTGTTTCGGCTGCATTAATGCAGGCTCTTCTTGCGGTAATGATGGCTGGAATGAATGCTATATTAGGCCTTGCACAAGTAGATCAAACGGTGTTAATTGGTTCATTTGGTATTTACTATAAAATACAACAAATTGCCTTATTTTCTGCCTTTGGGTTATCAAATACAATTATTTCAATATTATCATTTAATTACGGTATGCAAGATAGGAAGAGAATAGATGATTGTATTAAATATGGTATTATGGAATACCATGATAGTTACTTTTAATAATAAGCATTTTATTCGAAGTATTTGCATATCCACTAGCTAATTTATTTGGCCTTGCGGGAGGGGAAACTAAAGAAATAATTAAAGTTTGTACAATAGCTTTAAGAATTTCTAGTATTGGATTTATATTTATGGGTATTTCAGTAGCTATTCAAGGTATTTTACAATCTATAAGATATGCCTTAAGACCATTAATTATTTCATTATTACGATTAGTTATTTTTGTTTTTCCAGTAGCGCTTTTATTTACAAAATCGAGTGATGTAGTAAAAATTGTTTGGTGGACTTTTCCAATCGCTGAGGTTTTTTAACATCGATTATCGCTTTGCTTATTTTAAAGGATTCATATAATAGAAAAATTAAAATGATTAAAAATAAGATGGGAAATAATAACTATTCTTCTGGTAAAATATAAATAATTAGAAAAATTTAATTTATATGATAGACTTAGTTGTTTTATAAACTAGAAAAATAAA
>VOFK01000057.1_pt1 | contig 48012 bp, 45 predicted proteins | sample 5384121 | NCBI WGS metagenome assembly VOFK01 (sample SAMN12384730, study PRJNA508395) | human gut metagenome | isolation source: healthy gut J | host: Homo sapiens | reverse complement strand
CCAAGGGCGTGCGGAGGCTGGTCGAGAGGCGGGAGGCGCTGCTCGCGCGCGGGGTCCACGGCAACAAGGCGGAACTCGCCACGGCGCGCGAGCCGCCTGCTGGGTGTGGGCGGTCGGCCTCATGGCCGAGGAGGCGTCGGGGGGGTCCCCCCGCACATAAGCCAGTCACCGGAAGCGGTTCGATCCGAAGCCGTTGAGGCGAAACTGTACCTTTTTCTGCGCCCAGGGCGCCACACGCACAGACTGTCGGTTCGACGTAGAAGCCTCAGCCGTAAAGCAACGGATTGCCAGCAGACGCCGCGGGCGGATATTAAACCGTGCAGCACGAGTTTGCAAGACACGCCGAGGTCGCCGACGGGTTGATAGAGAGGCCTGACCTCATCGTTGTGGGCCAGCCCGATTTTTTGCCTCTTTGACAATGTCCCGCTCATATTAAGCGTGAACGTCCCCAAGTGCCGGCAGCTTCGGGACAGTCATTGCTGGATGAGAATGGGGCGCAGCGCCAGCGCCCCGTTGGGCGAAATGTCGAACGGAAAGGTGCCGCAGCGATTGAAGGCGGCGATGAACATGCGGATGGCGTTGGACGGCGTGGTGCCCACGAGCTGGGTTGCCGCCGCGAAGGCCGCCTTTTCCCTCGGGCAAGACCTTCGCGACAACCGGGGTCATGTGTTCTGCCATGGCGCTTCCTTTTTGAAACGACGGTGGTGCGAATGGATGCGGGCCACGCGGCTGGGCGACGGGCTGTGAAGGCAACCCGATTGGCCCGCATCTGGAGTTTGTTCTACGGCGTTGGTATTACTTGGTATTCCTAAGTATTACCCCGCAGATAGAATACCATACCCGACCCCATGGGGACGGAGAAAAAACGGATCATTTTGTTGCTGAGTAAGTATTTACAGCGTGATGATGTCCGAGATATTGAGGGCCTGAGCGTCGACGGCATAGTGTGTAGCAAGCAACAGCATGCGGCCGTCGAGCAAGTCGAGCACGATCTCGGCGCATGCGTCGCGCGCAGCGGTATCTAGGCCGGTAAAGGGCTCGTCCAGAATCACTGCGCCGCCCGGACACAGCAGGGCTCGGGCAATCTCGACACGACGGCGCTGTCCACCCGAAAGCTCGGCCACGCGGGTATGCACATCGACCCCCGGCACCAGCAGGCGCAACAGGGCCGCGGCACTCGAGGCGTCCACGCGCGCGTCGGCGCACACCAGCACGTTATCCAAAGCCGAGGCGCCCTCTACCAGGCGCACATCCTGAAACACCATGGAGCACGGCGCGCACTCCCCCGCCGCCAGCGCAAGCAGCGTCGACTTGCCCACGCCCGAGGTGCCCATCACACAGATACGCCCACCCGCAGGCACGTTGAGCACCAGCCCGTCGAGCGCCGGCGCCCAGGGCGCACGATCGCCCACGGCAAGCGCAAGCTCCGCCGCAGCGCCGGCGCCAGCAGGGTCGCCCGAACGCCCGCGAGTACCACGCCCATGTGCCCACACGGCAGCACGCCACGCCGCGGGCCCCGAAGCCCGCAGCAACCACACCAGCACACGCTCGCATGCCCGCGATGCCGCCACGACCAACACGGTCCAAGCCAGCAGGTCAGCCGTCTCGATGAGCAGCTTCGCCTGATAGATGCGCTCGCCCACGGTGCCCGTCGCCATGCCGATCAGCTCCGCCGCCACGCCGGCCTTCCAGCTCATGCCAATCACGGCGCGGGCGCACGAAAGCACAAACGGCAGGACTTCGCGCCAGGTGTGGGCACAAAACAGTCGCCAACCCCGCACGCCATGCAGACGAAACATCTGCTCCAGCGGCTTATCCGCTTGCGTCAAACCCTCGACCAGCGAAAAATACACGCCCGGAAGCGCCATCAAAAAGACCGCCGCAATGCTCACGCGCGCCGACCCCAACCAAATGAGCAGCAGGACCACCACGCAGGCAACCGGTGTCGCCTTAACAAACGAAAGCGCCGGAGCCACCAAGCGGACAAACGCCTGCGAGCGCGACGAAATTCCGGCCAGCAAACCACCGCACACCGCGGCAAGCGCCAAACCGCCTAGAATCCGCGCACCCGAGCCCGCCAGAATCGCCCACGTGCCGGCATCGCATACCAGCCGCAGCAACGCCACCACAACAGCACCCGGACCCGGCAAAATCAGCGGCTGTGCCACCAGCGCCGCCGCGAAGACCCACACGGCAAGCCAAAAGGCGGCGACGGCACCTGCTGCCGCCACCGCCTTCATACGCTCTGTCATTTGTCGAGCAAACGCACGCACGGGCTACTCCATGCAGTAGAAATCGTCAGCCGGGAGCTTGCCGCCCACGGCGCTCGCGTCCGCGTCGGCCAGCACCTGCAGATACCCACCGAGCGCCGCCTTCATATCCCTCCCCGTCTGGCACACGAGCATGCACCCGGGAATCGCCCTCTCGGCAATCTTGGCGTTGTCCACGATGCCAGCATCGACCACGGCCTGAGCCCAGTCTGCCGGCGCCGCATTGACGGCCTTAACGCTCGCCGCATGGCAGCGCAAGAATTCCGCCACGGCCTCGGGATGCTCCTCGGCAAAGGCACGGCGCACCACGGTTACGCCCGTCAGCAAACGGGAGCCCGTGTCACCTGCCAGCTCATCCCACACATCGGTCAGACTTACCGGAGCCGACAGCTTGCCTTCGCTCTTTGCGATGGCAGCGGTCTTGAACGGCTCCGGCAGCACGCCCACGGCAGACGGATCGGCAAGCAACGCCGACAGCACCTCGGTGGGCTCGCTCTTAAACTCAAGCGCCACCTGACCGGTCAGGCCCGCGCGCTCCAGCAGATAGTTCATGACGTACTCCGGTGTGGTGCCCTTGCCCGTCATGTAGACGGTACGACCCGCCAGGTCACCAAACGAAGTCACGTCCGCGTCGCCCGTCACCACGCTCAGCACGCCAAGCGTATTGATATCAATGACCTGTACCGCACCCTCGGTCTTGTTGTAGAGAACGCTCGCCACGTTGGCGGGTACCAAGGCAATGTCGACATCGCCCTGAATCACCTTGGGCACGATCTCGTCGGCGGCAGTGTTGATCGCAAAGTCGAACTCATTGTCTGTCTCGCCATCGGCTGCCTGGTCCATAAACTGCACCAGACCGATCGACGTCGGACCCTTGAGCGAGGCGACGTGCACCTCGACCGGCTCTGCGGCAGCACCGGCGCCGTCCGTGGCAACCGAGCCCGCGGCGGACCCGGCACCGGCAGCCCCGCCGCCACAGCCCGCGAGCGCAAGTGACAGGGCGCCCGCGGCGAGCGCCGAGGCAAACCCCCGGCGCGACATCTCAACATCAAACGCGCGCATCGCTAGCATGTCCCCTCGTTAGGCATCGACCAGGCATGATGGTCGGTATGCAGCAACTCCTCGGCCAGCGGCGAGAGCGGCGCGCCCAAAAAACTCGCTATAGCACGCGCCTGGACATCGGGATTCTCGTGCGAGAAACGAATGTCCGCCTTCGCATCCAGGCTCCACAGCACCTGGCCACGCTCAGCCGCCAGCTCGCAGCCGTCGTGGATGGGCTGACCGCCGCCACCGACGCAGCCGCCCGGGCACGCCATGACCTCAACAAAGTCATATCTCACACGGCCGTCGCGAATCGCGTCGAGCAGACGGGCGGCGTTGCCCAGCCCGTGCGCCACGGCGACGCGCACCTTGGTACCGTCGATATCGGCCACGGCCTCCTTCCAGCCCTCGAGTCCGCGCACGTCAGTGAAGAAGTCGGCATCCGGGTTCTTGCCCGTCACCAGGTAATATGCCGAGCGCACGGCGGCCTCCATCACGCCGCCCGTGGCGCCAAAGATCACACCCGCGCCCGTGCCAAAGCCCAACGGCGTATCGAGCGGCTCCTCGACCAGCGTGTCAACGCTCACGTGGCTCGCGCGGATCATGCGCACCATCTCGCGCACCGTCAGCGCAACGTCCACGTCGGGCGCGCCGCCCTCGCCCATCATGCTCGGCAGCGCACACTCGGCCTTCTTGGCCGTGCATGGCATAACGGACACCACGAACAGGCGCTCTGGCTCCACGCTCAGCACCTTGGCGTAGTAGGTCTTGGCGATAGCGCCGAACATCTGCTGCGGCGACTTTGACGTGGACAGGCTGTCGACAAACTCGGGGTAACGTGCCTTCACAAAGCGCACCCAGCCCGGGCAGCAGCTCGTAAACATGGGCCAGCCGCGGCTGTCGCCCTCACCCTTAGCGGCGGCGCCCAGGCGCTCGAGCAGCTCGGAGCCCTCCTCCATAATGGTGAGGTCGGCCGAGAAATCGGTATCGAACACATACTCAAAGCCTACGCGGCGCAGCGCGCAAGCCAGACGCTCGACGGTTGCCTCCTCGCGCGGAATGCCGAGCTCCTCGCCCCAAGCACTACGCACGGCCGGCGCGATCTGCACCAGCACGATCTTGTCGGGATTAGCGAGCGCGTCAAACACGGTCTCGGTGTCGTCGCGCTCGCGCAGCGCGCCCGTCGGGCAATGCGTGATGCACTGGCCGCACGCGACGCAATCGGTCTTGCCGATCGGCACGCGCCCGCGGGTGCCCACGGCGGTATGCGTGGCGCGGTTGGTCAGGTCCCAAATCCCTAGGCCCTGCACGCTCTCGCACACCTTGATGCAGCGCATGCATTTAATGCACTTGTCGTTTTCGCGGATGATGGGAAAATCGAAATCCCAGCCCTCGCCCGCCAAATGCCTTTGATACGGCAGATAGAAAATGCCCAGGTCGTTGGCAATGGTCTGCAGGTTGCAGTTACCGCTGCGCACGCAGCTCGTGCAGCGCGAATCGTGCTGCGACAGCAGCAGTTGCACGTTTGTGCGACGCGCCTCGCGGGCCTTGGGGCTGTTGGTGTGGACCACCATGCCGTCGAGCACGTAGTTGTTGCAGGCGGCAACCAGCTGGTCGCAGCCCTCAACCTCGACCACGCACACGCGGCAGCCGCCGATCTCGTTCAGATCGCGCAGGTAGCACAGGGTGGGAATCTGGATGCCGGCGGACTTGGCCGCATCCAGGATCGTGGTGTGCTCGGGTACCACGACTTCGCAATTATCGATCGTGAGCTTGACCATGTTACGCGCTCCGCTTTCGGTGTTGTCGCTGACAGTGGGGTTGTTGAGCTCTACCATTCCAGGTTCCTCCCTCCGCGGAACGCGCCAAAGCCAAAGTGGTCGCAACGCAGGCAGCGGCTCGCCTCCTGGCGTGCCTCCTCCTCGGTAAGACCCTGCTCGACCAGATTCCAATCGTGAATGCGCTCGCCGGCCTCACGCTCGCCCAGCTCGCAGCGGCCGCACTCGTGTTTGCCCTTAAACTGCACGGTCGGCAGTTCAACATCGAGCTTGATCTTGTGGTCGAAGCCCAGGTAGCGGTCGATGTTTGCCGAAGCCACGCGGCCGGCGTTGATGGCACGGATGACGGTGGCGGGGCCGGTCTGGCAGTCGCCGCCGCTAAAGAGGTCATCGAAACTGGGCACGGCGCCGTCCGAATCGGTGACGACGCGACCCCACTTGCAGGCGATGCCCATGTCCTCAAACGGCTTGGAGTCGATGTCCTGACCAATGGCCACAAACACGCGCTCGCAGGGAATGACGCGCTCGGGCGTGGCGGCGGCACGCGGGGCCGGACGACCGCGACGGGGCTCGCCGATAATCTGCGGCTGCACGCGCAGGCCACTCACGCGACCTTCCTCGCCCGTCTCAATAGCGAGCGGTGCGGTGAGCTCCAGAACCTCGCAGCCCTCGGCCTGGGCGCCGGCAATCTCGGCATCCTGGGCCGTCATGTCGCAGATGCGACGGCGGTAGACGATGCTCACCTTTTCGGCACCGCAGCGCACGGCAGAGCGCGCCACGTCCATGGCCACATTGCCGCCGCCGATGACGCACACGCGCTGGCCGCTCAGATCGGGCAGCTCGTCGTCGCCGATGGCGCGCAGCATCTTGACGGCCGACTCCACGCCGAGCGCCTCTTCGCCCGGAAGGCCGAGCTTCTTATCGTTATGGGCACCGATGGCGGTAGACGGCATCGAACTCGTCGCGCAGGCGGGCAAGTTCCTCGCCATTGACGGAGTGGTCGAGCTCCACGTCGATGCCGGCGCTCAAGATCCAGTCAATCTCGGCCTGCAGGCGCTCGCGCGGCAGACGGTAGCTGGGAATGCCATAGCGCAGCATGCCGCCCAGTGGTGACGCTGCTCAAAGATGGTCACCTTGTGGCCCATCACGGCCAGGTAGTAGGCACAGGAAAGGCCGGCCGGGCCGCCGCCGATCACGGCGACGCGCCTACCGGTGTCGTCCACTACATGCGGCTTGTGGTCGTTGAGGTCACTGTGCTCAACGGCAAAACGCTTGAGGGCGAGGATGTTCATGGGGTCGTCGACCATGCCACGGCGGCAATGCATCTCGCAGGGATGCTCGCACACCAGGCCGCAAACGAGCGGCAGCGGGTTATTCTTGCGGATGACCTTGACGGCATCGGCATAGCGGCCGGCCTCGACGAGCGAAATGTAACCGGGAATGTCGACGTGCGCCGGACAGCCCGAGACGCACGGGACGCGGGCCTCACGATCAAAGCCGCAGGAGTGCTCGCGGATGTGGTGCTCAAAATCGTCGCGGAAGCCGCGAATGGCCGTGAGCGCCATGGCGCCAGCTTCGTAGCCGATGGCGCAGTCGCTCGAAAGATAGATGGTGCGGGCCGTGCGCTCAATCAAGTTGAGCGTGGACTCGTCGGCGCGCCCTTCGAGCACATCAGCGAGCAGGTCGCTCAGCGCGCTCAGGCCCACGCGACAGGGCGTGCACTTGCCGCAGCTCTGGGTGGAGCACAGGTTGACGAGCGCTGCCGTAAACTCAACGGGACACGGGGCGAGCGAACTCACCGCCAGACGACGTCCGAGCGCATCGTGCAGGTCGTCCATGACGGCCTGAGCGTGGCTGCGTTCCATTACATGCAGTCGAGCCATAAGATCCCCTCTCACATGGCAGCCCGGAGGCGAGGCCGGGCGAAATTGCTACACGCACAACACTGACCTAAAAGTTGTGAGGTCTCCATACGGTTCGGCAGGCGGTATAAAATGTCACCCTCAGCGGTGAAATAGAACATTACCGCAGATAAATGCCATATTTGGTAAAACGCGTTACCAAATTGCAATATTCAATGTGAAAAAGAGCGCCTTACTATTTTTCCTTTTTGATCCGTTTTCCTCCGTCTCCTTCGGATCACATGATCCCTTGGGAACGGAGGAAAACGGATCGTTTTTTGGTGCAAAAGGGCCAGGTTTGTTTGCACCAATCTCGCTTGCGCTAGATGAAGAGCTCGCATTCCTTCCGCACGACGCAAACCTTGCTCAGCATCTGGGAAACAGCGGATAGCTTGTTGGGATCAAGCTTGCGAGCGCCTCGCGGACATACGGCGATGCAGCGCATGCAGGAGATGCACGCCTCGCCAGCTGCTCGCTTGGGGTCGCCCTTGTCGATAGCACAAACGGGGCACGCCGCGGCGCATGCACCGCAGGAGACGCAATCCCCTGTTGCCTCGGGTGCCATGCGGCGACCTCCAGCTTGTTTATAAGGACGATTGCCGGGGATAGAGGGCTCGGACGCATCCTCAGCCAACAGCTTTTGCTGAATTTGCTGCGCAAACTCTGCGAGCTGCGCCGCATCCTGCGCATCCGGTCGCCCAGCAGCAAACTGACGAGCAACGGAATGCTCAGCAATAGCAGAAACCGCTGCAACAACCCTAAATACGGCGCGCTTCGCAACGTCCTCCAGCTCTACGAGCGTGTCCTCAAACGCACGGTTTCCGTATACGCAAACCAAAACAGCCCGAGCCCCGTTGCCGCGCACCATGCCCAACCGGTCAGCCACCACAGCCGGGATTCTACCGGCATACGCCGGCACAGAGATTACGGCCACGTCGTCCTCAGTCATCGAGACAGCGCTGAAATCTAGCCCGCTATCGGCCAGATCGACGGTAACGGTATTCTTGCCCAGTGCCCCGGCCACAAGGCCAGACACCTTCCGCGTTCCACCCGTCGGACTAAACACAATTTCGAATACGCTCATCGAGGCACCCTCCCCTACGCCTGGCAACGCGTCAAGCCGCTTTCACATCCAGCCAGAGTATACGGCGCATGGGATCCCCGTTTTGGTGCACCAAGCACCCCAATGCACCCACCCTACGCTGTCTGCCTCTTCGTTTTGTATAAATTACGGTACAGATTGTATATATTTACGGGATACCGCCGTGTTCTCCCGAGGTACCCCATCCTGGCCCGTGCAAAAACGGAGTATTCTGCAACGTGACCGCGCCAGCAATACCCCGAGCGGGCAAACCTTTTAGGGCGCTGCGTCATTTTGGGTTCCGACATGGCGAGAATGACGCGCCCCTGCTCCGGAAAACGACGAAATCTGACTCAGAACGCTCGCTAGGGATATCCGAAAGCCACCGTTGGCGACGTCAAATCATATGCAGACAACTCGAACTGCAGAATACTCCAAAAAATGCACGGCGCACCCCATGGGACCCATTGCCGCATGGTAGGAAACAGGCCCACGGCATCCTCTAGATGCATTCCCGAGGAAATCACATTTGAACTAGCGATCGGATACGGCAAACAAAAAGGGCCCCGAGCGTAGTTGCTCGGGGCCCTTGGTTCACCTCGCTCTAGCGGGCGACGCGTATGTTACTTGCGCTTGCCGCCGCCGTCACCGGGGCGACGGGAGCTGCCGCCGCGCTTGCCGCCACGACTGTTGCCATAGCTGCCACGGTTATCGCGACCGCCGGCACGGCCGCCGCGGGAGCCGGCCTGGTTGCCGCCACGCCCGCCGCGATAGCCGCCACGACGCTCCTCGCGGGTATCGTCGTAGTTGCGCCAGTCATCGCGACGATCGCGGCTGGCACGCGGGTCGCGACGATCGCGCGACTCGTTAGAACGGCCAGCGCCGCCGCGGCCGCCATTGCCACGAGTGCCCTCGCGATGCTCGCCGCCACGGCCACCGCGCTCTTCAAAGCGCTTGCCGCCACGGGACTCACCGCCGCGGGTACCACGCTCGTCACGCGAACCACGGCCTTCGCCGCCACGGCGCTCATCACGGCCACCGCGCTCGCCATCGCGACCGGAACGACGGCGGTCGCCCGAACCGCGCTTGCCACCGCGCGAGCCACGGCCCTCGTCCTCGCGCTCGACACGGCGACGACCGCCGCGGTCCTCGTCCTCGCGGCGACGGCGGTGTGCCTCGCCCTGGAACTGCTTGGCACGACGCTCGGCACGGTTGCCGCGCGGGGCCTGCTCGACAGCGCCAGCACGCTCCTCAGCAGCTACCTCGCGGGCCACGCTCTCCACAGCCTCGTCCACGCGAGCCTGAACGCCCTCGCGCACGCGGGTCTTGCCGCCGCGCTTGGGACGGCTCGGACGCTCGCCGTCGCCGCGACGCTCGTCGCGACCGCGGTTGGAACGACCGGCAACATCGCCGTAATCGTCGCCGTTGCGCTTGCCGTCGCGACGTGCCTGCTCAAGCTTCTTCTTGCTCTTGGACTTGCCGCGCTTGGTCTTCTTCTTCACCTTAAAGGCCGCAGGATCGCGCTCGGGGTCAACCGCGGGCGGATTGGGGCCCACATGCAGGTCGCCGGCCTCGTAGATGTCGGCGGTCTTGTCCATGAGCTTCTCGATCTCGTAGAACTCATCGACATCCTGCTCGGTCACAAACGTGATGGCCCAGCCTAGCTCGCCGGCGCGGCCCGTACGGCCAATACGGTGGATGTAGTCGGTCGGCTCGGCCGGCACGTCAAAGTTCACGACATAGCGCACGTCGCTGATGTCGATGCCGCGGGCGAGCACGTCGGTCGCCACCAGCACGTCGACGGTACCGTCGCGGAAGGCCGAAAGGGCACGCTCGCGCTGAGCCTGGCTGCGGTTGCCGTGAATCGCGGCGGCCTTGATGCCCTTGCGCTCCAGACGACGGCAGCAGCTGTCGGCGCGGTGCTTGGTGCGCATAAAGACGATGGTGCGCTCCGGGCCCTCCTTCTTGAGGAACTCGGGCAGCAGATTGTTCTTGGCCTCGATGGACACCGGGAACACAAACTGGTCGACGGTGTCGGCGGTCGACGTGGCGGGCGCGATCTCCACGCGAGCCGGGTCGCTCACCAGGTCGGTGATCTCACCCACGGCCTCCTCGTCGAGGGTCGCCGAGAACAGCAGCGTCTGACGCTCGGCCGGCGTCTCGCGCACAATGCGGCGGACGGCGGGCAAAAAGCCCATGTCGAGCATGCGGTCGGCCTCGTCCAGCACCAGCACCTTGACCTCGTCCAGGTGGCAGGCGCCCTGCTCGATCAGGTCGACCAGACGGCCCGGCGTAGCGACCAGGATGTCACAGCCGTACTCTGAGCGCCGCGGTCTGGGGCTTGTAGCTCACGCCGCCCACGACGGTCACGGCGACATGGCCGGTGACGTCGGCAATCTTGCTGGCGACCTCGTCGATCTGCTGGGCAAGCTCGCGCGTGGGGGTGATGACGAGCATCAAGGGACCGCGACCGTTGCCCTCGGGCTTCTTGGCGCCGCGACGGCGGTTGCGACCGCCACGCTCGCGCACGGGCTTGGGCGGAGCGATGTGCTCAGGTTGTTCATGGTCGGCAGCAAGAAGGCGGCCGTCTTGCCGGTGCCGGTCTGAGCAGCGGCAAGCAGGTCGCGGCCCTCGAGCACCACGGGGATCGAGCCAGCCTGGACAGGCGTGGGCGCCGTGTAGCCCTAGGTTCTCGATAGCACGAAGCATCTCGTCCGAAAGTCCCAGCTCGTCAAAGGCGGGCAGGTTCTCGGTAGCGGACTCGACGGTCTGGGCAGCATTGGCCTCATCGGCGGCATCGAAGGCAGCCTTGGGTCATGGCCTCGCGGGCCTCGTCAGAATCTCGGCGTCCGTGACGTCGGATACAGAATTACGCATATGTTGTTGTTCCTTATCTGCACGCGCAATGGGCACGGCATGCGGCCGCGCGGGCGTGCTTGGTAGTGCGCTAATACATACAAAAACAGGTGCGCACAGAGAGGACGTTGCTCAGCACGCTGGCGATCGCTTTGGCAGCCCTATCACGCGCCGTCCAGACGCAGCAGCTCTAAGCGATGGAGCAGATTCGCCGCCGGTTAGTATACCCGCACTTCGCATGCCCCCACGTAAACCACAGATGACGAGGCGGACGGGGCGGGCCTGGCCGATTGTCTCAATCTGTAACAGATGCAGGGCAAAACCGGGTCCTAATGTTATAGATCAAGACAGAGGGGGATTTCCGTCCAGTCCAAACCAAATCTCTCAGTCTTCCTGCAATTTCGAACATGTGGCCTATAATGTTGCTTTGGTTACGCTGTATATTGCGCAGCCATTTAATACGTCGCCCACCGGGAGCCATTAATTCCTATCGCCATATTGGCTAGGAAGCAATCAAAGGAGGTATCCGTGGCAGCAGAGACGCCTTGCTCGGTCCTCTATAACGATATCCGCTCGTTCGGCGGTCTTAAACATCTCGAGATCGCCCGAATGCTCATCAATGGAAACTCTTATCTCGGCAGTACCCTGCTCGAGAAATGCTCTTCCAACCGCTCGTATCTCACCCGTTACATCGTCCATCGCAAGCCTGACCAGTGCGCGCCCGCCATCTACAGCGACTTTACCGTCACCACGCTCAACCTTTCCGCGGCAATCTGCAGCAAGCTCGGCGGCGGCGAGTCCGCCTATCGGGCAATCGCTGAGCACTATCGCGGTCCGGCCGCCAACGAAATGATGTCGGCTCTCGCCAGCTACAAGCTGGACAGCCGCCTATATGCAAATGCCCTCAATCGCATCGACAGCTTTGACGGCAATGCCGTGCGTGAGAAAAGCACGCTTTACCTTATGCTCTTTGTGGCAACGGGGGCGCTCGCCGATCCCGTTCAGGGCGTGGCCACCGTTGAGCGCTTTTGCGATAGCAAGACGGGCGGGCACTTTGGCACCACCGAAACTACCGTCGGACGTGGCTTTATGGGCAGTCTGGATCAGCCGCACGCCGTCGCTCCCAACCTCGGTCTGCTCAGGACACATGCCGACAACTGCGTCGACATGCAAATCCATCCCCTCACACGCGATCCGCGTGGCACGGTAATTGGATCCTTGCCCAAAACCTCGCCCAGCATCACCGATGTGGGCGCCGACGCATCGCGCGAACATCTTCGCATTTGGCTTGAGGGTGAGCACTGGTACGCCCAGGGCCTTGGATCGACCAACGGCACGGTACTCGAATCGGGCGCGGGCGACGGCGACATTGTAATTGAGCCGCCGCGTGACCAACGCGAGCCTGGCAAAATCTATCCCCCGGTGGAAATCGAAAACAGCGACAGGCTCCATCTGGGTCTCTACACGACATTCCTTGTCATTGTGGACTAGCGCGGACGGCGATCGAAAGACGGTCGCCGTCCGTCTTTCGTCTTCTACCTTCTGCGTCGTAAACGACAATGCTCAGCGGTATACGTGGGCAGTGCGGCTATCATGGTACTTTTACCGATATCCGCACTGCTCACGTAAACGTGCGGCAACCCATGCCAGACAAAGGAACGCCATGGATACTACCGATAGCGCCTATGGCGACAAGCTCGTCCGTCTCGACACGTTCGATACCGCCGTGGCGGTCGACCCCAGCGCCGAGGACGACGCCAAGCGTCGGTTTATGACGCTTATTCTCCAGACGGCCCACCGCAACAACGGCAACATCGGGCACGTGCTGCGCGCGACCAACACGAGCGGCGAGGTCTTTGCCGTCAAGCTACTCAAGGACAATGCCATCCTTTCCGGCCAAGCCCCCGACCGCTCCGCCGAGCAATCGGCAGCGCACCTGGCCAGCACCGCCGCGCTGTTCGAGGAGTACCGTCATCTGTGTACCGTCTCGCACCTGCGCGGATTTCCGCGCGTCTATGGCTACGGATCGTGCGAGGATGACCCTCTCATCCTCATGGAGTGGGTCGAGGGCACCTCGCTCAAGCAGGCGCTGCCCCTGCTTCCGCACGACGCCTCGGGCGGGCTGACCACCCAGATTGTCGCCGCTGTCGGAAACGCCGTGCTTCGTGCGCTCTTGATAACCCAAGGCCTCGTGAATCCGGTCATCCATCGCGACCTGTCGCCTGCCAATATCATGTTCCGCACCACCAGCCGAACACTCGAGCAGCAGATTGCCGATTGTTCCTTTGACCCTGCCTCATCGACATGGGCTCCGCGACCATGGCTCTCGGCGACGACACGATCACCCGGCGCGCCGACATCTGGCGCTTTGCCACACCCGCATACGCCGCGCCCGAGATGCTCACGCAGGATATCGAAGGCATCGCGGCCCTTCGCCGTTCGCCCGCGATCGACGTCTATGCGCTTTCGAGCATTCTGTACCAGCTCTACAGCGGTCGCAAACCGTTTGACTTTGAGTCGACGGACGCCGCTGCAACCGGCTCGTTCTATCTCGTAAAGACCAAGACCAAGCCGGCACCGCTCGAGCCGCGCTGCGAGGGCGATGAAGCGCTCGTCCAAATCATCATGAAGGGTCTCTCAGTCGAGCAGTGCGATCGTCCCACCGAGCAGCAGATGCTCGAGGTGCTCTCGGCATACCTCACCGATGCCGAATCCGAGGGCCGCGAAGGCACAGGAGACGAGGCCGCGATTGATATCGATTCTGGCACGCACCTTAAGGTCGACGTCGCCGGCGAGCGCGCGCGAGAGATCCTGGAGCAGGCCCGGCACGATGCCATGACCCGCCGCCGCTTTATTATCGGTGGCGTCGTTGCAGCCGTTGCGGGGCTCAGCGTCATTGGGGCGGCGACCCATGGCTTTGGCATCCCCGACTACCTGGACGGCATCCGCGGTTCGCTTGACGACTACACTTGGGATCAGCTGCAGGGGATCTCGCTCAAGATTAAGGCCGCCGAGACCCGTAGCGAGGCACGCGAGATTGCCAAGCGCTATCATCTGCTCGATGACAACGGGCATATCCCCTATCCGTGCACCAAGCGCGTCACGCTCACCAACGGGCTGGAGGTCGGCGCGCAGCTTGTGGGCATCCGCCACGACGAGCTTCTGGACGGTACGGGCAAGGCCGGGCTGACGTTTATGTTCGACGCGGGTATTGCCGAGCGCAACGCTGCAGCTGAACCGCCGAGCGCCGGCTGGGCAGATTGCGAGCTGCGGAAATGGCTCAACGGCGACGGCCTTAAGCTGCTGCCCAACGAGTTGCGCGCACTCATTAAAGGGGTCAAGAAGGTCTCGAATAACGCTGGCGCCGCCAACAGCGCATCGTGCCTGAGCGAGTTGCCCGCAACCCTTTGGCTGCCCGCCATGGTCGAGCTGTGCGGTACGCAACCGCCCGATTCGTTTACCGAGGACTATCACTACCTGGCAGACATCTACAACGGCGAGGGCAAGGAGTGTCAGCTCTTCCGCGAGCTCAAGGTGAGCCCGTATTCCACGAACGAGACGATGGTCCGCCAGTGGAAGGGCAAGGACACCTGCTGGTGGGAGCGCACGGTGAGCCCCGACACATCGGAGAGCAAAGGCACACTCTATATGAACCGCGTGGGGCACGACGGCGACGTCTTTACGTACGCAACGCCTGCGGAAAAGCCAAACAAGCTAACCTGTGTGATCCCCGGGTTCTGTATCTAGGCGGCGGGCGTCTTGCCGCGACGGGACCCCACCCCGGCAATTGTCTCGATCTGTAACAGTTAGAGATCATTTTCCCTGCTAGATGTTACAGGTTGAGATGATTGGTTGAGACGGTCCATCGGCCAACCAACCACCCTCATCTGTAACGAAATGTCATACATTTCTTTCTGTACTGGACACCCCCAGGGGGTATGGGTGTATAGTATCGGCAGGTTAACAATTCCAACACTACGTCACAGAAAGGAGAAGCCATGGCTCAAGATAAGTTTGACGTGGGCGGCATGACGTGCGCCGCGTGCCAAGCGCACGTGGACCGTGCCGTCAGCAAGCTCGACGGCGTCGAGAGCGTCGCGGTCAATCTGCTCGCCGGCTCCATGCTGGTGGACTATGACCCCGCGCAGGTCACCCCCGACGACATCTGCACCGCCGTCGATCGCGCTGGCTACTCGGCCTCGCCCGTCAGCACGGGCACCGGCGCCGACGGCTCAAGCGGCAGCACGCAAGCCAGGTCCGGCGCCGCCCATATGGAGTCGCCCACCAAAAAGCTGGAGGCCGCCGCCTCCGCCATGCGCACCCGCCTCATCATCTCGATCATCTTCCTCATCCCGCTGTTCTACATAGGCATGGGGCACATGCTTGGCTGGCCGCTGCCCGGCATCTTCACCGACCACATCCACAGCATGACGCTCGCCCTCACCGAGCTTGTCCTGCTCATCCCCATCGTCTACGTCAACGACGCGTACTTTATCAACGGCTTTAAATCGCTCGCGCATGGCGCGCCCACCATGGACGCCCTCATCGCCGTCGGCGCCACCGCGTCTATCGCCTGGTCGCTCTACGCCATGTTCATCATGGCCGACCAGCTAGCCGCGGGTCAGATCCACGAGGCCATGATGACGAGCATGGACAACCTGTATTTTGAGAGCGCCGGCACGATCCTGTCGCTCGTCACCGTGGGCAAATACCTCGAGACGCGCAGCAAGTCCAAAACCGGCGGCGCCATCGAAGCGCTGATCGACCTGGCGCCCAAGACCGCGACCGTCGTGGCCGAGGACGGCACCGAGTCCACCGTCGACGTCGACGCCATCCTTCCCGGCCAGGTCCTGCGTGTGCGCCCCGGCGAGTCTATCCCTGTCGACGGCGTAGTACTCGAGGGCGCGTCGGCCGTGGACGAGAGTGCGCTCACCGGCGAGTCCATCCCCGTGGAAAAGACCGCCGGCGACACCGTCAACGCCGCCACGGTCAACCGCACCGGATCGTTTACCTTCCGCGCCACGCGCGTGGGCGCCGACACGTCGCTTGCCAAGATCATCCAGCTCGTCGAGGACGCCAACGCCACCAAGGCGCCCATCGCCCGCATGGCCGATAGGGTCGCCGGCGTGTTTGTGCCCGTGGTGTTCGTAATCTCGGCCGTGACCTTTGCGGTGTGGATGGCACTGACCGGCAGCGTGAACGAGGCGCTCACCTCCGCCGTGGCCGTGTTGGTGATCAGCTGCCCGTGCGCGTTGGGCCTGGCCACGCCCGTCGCCATTATGGTTGGCACCGGCAAGGGCGCCGAGATGGGCATTCTGTTTAAAAGCGCCGAGGCGCTGGAAAACCTGCGCAACGTGGGCACTGTGGTGCTCGATAAGACCGGCACCGTCACCCGCGGCAAGCCGGCCGTGACCGATATCGTGGTGGCCACGCGCGCCGACGGCTCGCCCGCCATGAGCGAAAAGGCGCTGCTCAAGTTAGCCGCCGCGCTGGAGCGCTCGAGCGAGCACCCGCTGGCCGAAGCGATTATGGCCGAGTGCGAGGCGCGCGGAATCGTGGCGCGCATGGTCGAGGACTTTGCCGCAGTGCCTGGACGAGGCGTTACGGCGCGCGAGGGGCAGAATGTCATCGCAGCCGGCAACGTGCGCCTGATGGACGAGCTGGGCGCGGAGGTGCCCGCCGGTCTTGCCGAGCAGTTCGCGGCCGAGGGCAAGACGCCGCTGTTCTTTGCCAAGAACGGTGAGCTTGTCGGCACCATCGCCGTGGCCGACGAGGTCAAAGAGACGAGCGCTGCTGCCATCGCCGCATTGCGCAAGCTCGGCGTCGATGTGCGTATGCTCACCGGCGACAACCGTGTGACGGCCGAAGCAATCGCCCGCCGCGTGGGACTGAACAGCAAGCAGGTCATCGCCGACGTCCTCCCCGCCGACAAGGAGCGCCACGTGCGCGAGCTGCAGGATGCGGGCGGCAAGGTCGCCATGGTGGGCGACGGCATCAACGACTCCCCCGCCCTGGCGCGCGCCGACGTGGGCCTTGCGATCGGCACCGGCGCCGACATCGCCAAGGAGGGCGCCGACGTGGTACTCATGCGCAGCGACCTCATGGACGTCGCCCGCGCCATCGAGCTTTCGCGCGCCACGATCCGCAACATCAAGCAAGACCTGTTCTGGGCGCTGTTCTACAACGGTATCGGCATTCCGCTCGCCGCGGGCGCGTTCTTCCCCCTCACCGGCTGGCAGCTCTCCGATGTTCGGCGCCGCGGCCATGAGCCTGTCGAGCGTGTGCGTCGTGTCCAATGCCCTGCGCTTAAAATCCTTTATGCCTAAAGTGGCAAAATAGGATCACTATTACGTTCATTTAGAACGGGTTTTCCAGGTGCCCGAGATTGACCTGAAAGAGGAGCGACGCGTACTTTGGTACGCGAGCGACGGCTTGAAGGTCAATCTCGGGTGCCTGGGAAAGCCGACACAACAGAGAGGAATACCCATGCGTTACAAGATCAAGACTTCCGGCCTTATGTGCGGCCACTGCGATGCCACCGTCGAGACGGCGCTGCTCAACGTGGCCGGCGTGACCGACGCCGACGCCGATCACGAGACCCAGACCGTCCAGGTGGAGTGCGCCGACACCGTGACCGCCGAGCAGCTCGCTGCCGCCGTCGAGGGCGCCGGCGAGAAGTTCCACGCCCTGTCTGTGACCGCCGCGTAGCGACCTGAACGCACCCCTCCCCCGACCAGAAACGAGGACCCGCCATGATGGCAGACCATAAATCGGTGACCCGCATGCTCAAGACGGCACGCGGTCAGATCGACGGCATTGCGGATGGTCGATGAGGACCGTTATTGCGTCGATATCTCCACGCAGCTCATGGCCACACAGGCGCTCCTCGCGCGCATTAACGCCGACGTGCTCAAGGCGCATATCGAGGGCTGCGTGACTTCGGCGATCGAATCGGGCGACGAAGACCTCAAGGCCGCCAAGCTCGCCGAGATCGAACGCGTCGTCGACAAGCTATCCAAGTAATTGGGGCATTGGGGACAGGTACGTTTGCACCACATTGGTGCAGATTAACCTGTCCCCCTTGCTCTAAATCGGGTATAAAGGCGTGCGGCATATCGAATGAAAGGCAATTTGCATGAATGACTTTATGAAGGGCCGCAATGGCGCCGACGAACTCACCATCGTGATGGGCTTCGCAGGCATTATCATCGCCATGATCGGATCGATAGCCCGCATCCAGTGGCTCAGCTGGATTGCCATCGCCGTAATCGTGATTGGCGTGCTGCGCGGCCTGTCCAAAAATATCGACGCACGTCACAAGGAGAACGAGGCCTTTGTCGCCGCGACCGCCAATGTTCCCGGCTTGGGCAAGTTTGTCGCCAGCTTGGGCGCCGGCGCCGCAGCGGCCAGCACCTCACGCGCAGCCGGAACGAGCAAGGAAGACTTTGAGCGCGCCAAGCGCACAGCCAAGAAGATGTGGAAGGGTCGCAAGACCACGGCATACCTCAAGTGCCCCAACTGCGGCCAGATGCTGTCCGTCCCCAAGGGCAAGGGCAAGATCCGCGTCACCTGCCCCAAGTGCCACGCCAAGATGGAGACGCGCTCATAGCCGCTACACCATAGGACAAATAAAGGCCGAGGCCTCGCACTGGGACCTCGGCTTTTTCTGATTATGACAAAAGGATTGTCCCTTTTTCGCATCGCCATATCGCGCGCTTACGCCACGCCGTCGCGGGCAAGCTCCTCGGCCAGCGCCTCAGCCGGCATGGCCATAATCGCGTCGAGCTCGGCGTCCACCTCGGGAATACGCTTCACCTTGAGCTTGCGTACCAGATCACCGCGACACATCACATGTATCGGCTCACGCAGAGCGCACAGATTATCGAGAGGATTCTCGCGCGTTACCAAGATATCGGCAGCCTTGCCGCACTCGATCGCGCCAGTATCGCCGCCCAGCCCCAGCAGCTCGGCATTAACCTGCGTGGCTGTATGCAGTGCGAAGGCGTTGCTCACGTCGACATACTTGGCAAAATAGGCGACCTCGCGCCACATGTCATACTGCGTCACGAACGGGCAGCTTGAGTCCGTGCCAAGGCCCACCTTAACGCCAGCTTCCAGTGCGGCACGGGCGCTCTCGATGATGCCCGAGCACACGATGTCGCCGTTCTTCTTTTGCGTATCGGTAGAATGGGTCTTTTCCGGGTCGAGCAATACAAACGGTAGCGCCGGGCTGATAGTGCAGGTCACACTCGGCGCACGCCCCTCGAGCTGCGTGCCCGCGGCGCCATGGTACAGCTCCAAAATCTCGGGTGTCAACGGAGCGCCGTGCTCAATCGTGTCAACGCCGGCCTCAAGCGCGGCCTTCACGCCCTCGGTACTCTCGACATGGGCCATAACCGGAAGGCCCATATCGTGCGCCGCCTTGCATGCCGCCGCGGCAACCTCCACTGGCATACGCAGCACGCCCGGCTCGCCCACCTCGGTCGCATCGAACACGCCGCCCGTCACGAACAGCTTAATGACGTCGGCACCACGCGCATACAGGTGTCGCACCTGCTCGGCTGCCTCGACGGGACTGTTGGCCACCTGGGCGAACAGGCCCGCACCATGGCCGCCCGGCACCGTGATGCCCGTTCCCGGCGCCACCAGGCGAGGACCCTGATACTTGCCGGCATCGATAGCATCGCGCACGGCCAGATCGGCAAACAGCGGGTCGCCCGCGCCGCGCACCGTGGTCACGCCGCTTGCTAGCTGCTGCTGGGCACTGCCTTTGAGGATGCGGCGGACGATGGCGCGCCCCACGGGATTATCGAGCTTCTTCATCAGCGCGCCCGCATCGCCGGCCGAGACAGGCTTGCCCGAGCCGCACAGGTGCACGTGCATATTGATGAGACCGGGCATGAGATACGCACCACCCAGGTCGATAACCTCGGCACCCGCGGGCGCCTGCGCCACAGCACTCGGCCCCATCCATGTGATGACACCGCGCTCAACGGCCACGGCCATATCGGGTTGCGGCTCCATATGCTCCGAACCATCCAGAATGGTCGCATTGATAAACAACGTAGAACGATCGGCAGACGCCATATCGAGCTCCTCCCTCACGATTAACTTGAACATTTGTCCATTATCACCTAATGCAGCGACCTAAAGTCGAGCATATCGGTTAACGGAGGGAAGAGGGGATATGGGGGACGGAATACGTTGCAGCCCCACCCCAGCAACATCAGGGGAATGTCTCGATCTGTAACAGGTACAGGGTTATTGGGCCCCTTGATGTTACAGATCGAGACATTCGGTCGACGTTTCACCGGTTTGTCTCGATCTGTAACAGTTACGAGCTCAAATAACCTCTAAACGTTACAGATTGAGACAAAACCTCTCAGCGCCCATACCACTGACGTCTCCACTCCTCAGCCAATTCAGCCTGCCGAGGAATACCCGCCAGCCTCATTTTCTCGACCAGCTTCCCCGGGTCTTTGAGTTCGTTAAACGTAAACCGAAGCACCTTGTGCCCGAGCATCGTCAGATGAGACTCTCGCTGACGTTCTGCCACGAATGGGTCGACCGACTCCCCGACGCTCACCGTTCTGCAAGGTATACTTTCCCTTCCGTCGAGCTCGCCGATGACACATGTCCCATCCTCGAGCCTCCAGAAATAATCAACCCGAAACACCTGGCTCGAATCGAGGCGGATCGCGAAACTCCACCTGCAGCCCCGGAACCGGAAAGCCGTACCCAATAAAGAACGCTCGGAACCGAGACTCGCCGCCGTTTTCGGACAGCCCGTCCGCATACGACGCAATCACCTGTGCCCTGCGATACCCTCGCCTGCCCTCGCAATCGGCGCGGAGGCGCTCGCACAAATCCCAACGTGATACGCCTTTCGCCCGCAGTGCAGAATCGGCAATCGCCAACCCGTACGAAAACGGCGCACGCAGCAAGCAATCCTCCACCGTGCGCCAAAACGACGTCACCCGCACGCCATCAACACGCTCGAGCGCGCCCGCCATCTGCGGACGCAACAACCTGCACCCGCTGCTCAACGTCACCGAACAACCCGTCTTAACAAGAAAGCGCGGCCCGAGCAGATCATTCGGCACCTCCAAACCCCACAAAAGCGCCGCGTCATGGCCCCAAAACGCCCAATCGGGATGAAATTCCGCAAGCCCTTTGATAGTCCTCAGCGCTCGCTCCGCCGGCGTCAATGCATCCCAATCATGCTGAAAACAGAACAGGTACGGCTCGGGCTCCGCGATATCGTCGGTTTCCAACATGGCGTCGCAACCACATGAGCTCGGTATTGTCATGCGTTGCGAGCAGCGCACCTGCTTGCCGTCTCCGTGAGCCTGGCAAGCATCCTATTCCGCGCCAAGGTGTTACGCGTTGCATGCTTCTGTTTGAAAACGGTATTAGACACTTCCATCACCACCACATCGGACAAATGGGCCATCGCCGCTGTTGCTGCCGCCGGCAAACGTCTTGATCTGTAACAATTACGGGCACAAGCAGCCGCCAAACGTTACAGATCGAGACATTCGTGCAGCATTGCACCTCTTTGTCTCAATCTGTAACAGGGAAGACCGATTTTTGGCCGCTAGATGTTACAGATTGAGACATTCCCCCAGCCAGATGCCAAACGTCTCGGTCTGTAACAGTTAGACGTTCTCCAGGCCCCAAACGTTACAGATTTAGACAAACCAGCGGCACCCAAGCGTTCGTCTCGATCTGTAACAGGTAGACCGGTTTTTTGTCCCTAAACGTTACAGATCGAGACAAATAGACACGCGGCGGCGCTGCGACAGCCCATCCCCTACTCCCACTCCTGCTCGTAGATGTTGAGCGACTTTACGTAGCGCCCCTGGGCACCCATGATGTCGCGGACCAGGCGCAAAAAGAAGCTGATACACGAGGTGTCAAAGCCATCCTGCAGGTCCTCGGGATGCACCGCGCCCGGCCCATCGACCGCCGTGTCGCTCAGGCGCGCGATGTCGTACAGATAGAGCTGTCCCGCCGTCAGCCAGACATCGTCGACACACGCGAGGCGCACCGCAATCGCGCCGTCGCTCCAATGCTCCTTTTGCACGATATGCGGGTCGTAGACATCAAAGCGACGGTCGGTGCGCGTATCCTTCAGCGCAACCATACCAGTCGCAGGATCCTTGTCCAAAATGCCAAAGCGCGAGAAATACTGCGTGTCGCGTACCTGCTTAAGTCGCTCGAGCGAAGCGGGCGAAATTGACGCTGGTGGCTCGTCAACATACAGTTCGAGCAGCGTCGCGCCATGGCGATAAGGGCGCTCAAAGAGCAGCCAATCGGTAAAAGCCATGTTGTATGCCATGATTTCGTTTTGCGAAGGCTCGGTGCAATAGCTGAGCCACGGGTCGACAATGATCTCGAACTGTTCGCGCGCCGGCTCCAAGAATTGAAACTTCCGCAGCATCCAAAAATGGGCCATGTCGGCAATATCGTTGCCGACGGCTTCGACTAGCTGCGCTCGGTCAAAAACATGGTCAGTCATGGCATCCTCCTCAAACTGATAGACCTCAATTTAAGCTTACGAGGAGGGTGGTCGGCCACACGACCAGCGCGGGCAAAATAGGCCTCCGGCTGCAAACCAGATGCTGACCAAACACTTGACGAAAAGCTTGACCGAAAATGCGCACCGCAACAAAACCGCAGGTAAACATAGGCGGCAAACCCGTCCTTTTGAGCCAAGCGCCCCCGGCCATCACAGAAACAGCAGAGCGCCACAGCTCAAGAAGACGCCGAATGGACACTCGCGCGTCGACAAACGGGCAAATCGCTCACAAAGAGTGTCCCCAACGACTAGACAAAAAATGACTAGTCATTGGGGACGTTCTTAAATAACTACTTTACAGCTCCAGCGCATCGGCGACTTCGGCCGCGCAGGCCAGGGCATCGGCCATAGCGTTCACCACGAGCGAGCTGCCGTTGCGAGCATCACCCGCCACATACACCGGCGCGGCATCCGCGGCGACGCCGTCGACACGGGCCGCAAGGTGCGAGCCCTCGGTAGCCATCACCGGCAGCGGACGACCAGCGGTGGCAACAGGCACGCCAACGGCGTCGAACACGCCATGCTCGGGACCCGTAAAGCCGCAGGCGATGAGCACCAGCTGGGCCGGCACCTCGTGCTCGGAGCCCGCGATGCGCTCGGGCTTGCCAGCCGACCAATCCAGATCGACCACGCGCAGGCCCGCGGCCGCACCCTTCTTGTCCAGCAGCACCTCGAGCGTATCCACGCCCCAAGCGCGCATCTCGCCGCCCATGGCAGCGATGGCCTCCTGCTGGCCGTAATCGGTCTTCTTAACGTTGGGCCACTGCGGCCAGGGGTTGCTCGCCGCGCGCGTCAGGCGCCGCCGGCAAGAACTCAAACTGGCGCACGCTGCGCGCACCCTGACGCACCGCGGTGCCCACGCAGTCGTTACCGGTATCGCCGCCGCCAATGACCGCAACGTCCAGGCCGCGCGCGTTCACCGCGGGCTCGCCGCCATCGAGCACCGAGACGGTCGAAGCCGTCAGGTAGTCCACGGCATACACCACGCCCGGGGCATCAATGTTCGCAGCCGAAAGCCCACGCGGAGCACGGGCGCCGGCAGCCACCACGACGACGCGTCAAAGTCGTCGAGCTTGGCGGTAACCTTTGGGATCGCTCACGTCGGCACCCAGCTCAAAAACAATACCCAGCTCGCGCATAAGTGCCACGCGACGCTCAACCACGGACTTCTCGAGCTTCATGTTGGGAATGCCGTACATGAGCAGGCCGCCCGGACGGTCATCGCGCTCAAACACCGTCACGCGGGCACCGCGACGCGCAAGCTCCCATGCTGCCACCAGAGGCCAGCAGGACCGGAGCCCACCACGGCAACCGTGGGTGCGCCCTCCCCTACCGGCTCAAAGCGACGCGGGCCACCATCCGTCCACTCATGGTCGCTGATCGCACGCTCGTTATCGTGAATCGTCGTGGGCTGGCCATCGACCGAGCCCGAGGTTGCATGCGGCCTCGCACAGCGCCGGGCACACGCGACTCGTGAACTCGGGCATGGGCGAGGCGGTGGTGACAGGCGCTCGGCGGCCTCGTCCCAACGGCCGCGGTACACCAGCTCGTTCCACTCGGGAATCAGGTTGTGCAGCGGGCAGCCGCTCGGGCGTGCCTTGCCAAAGCTCGCGCCCATCTGGCAAAACGCCACGCCGCACATCATGCAGCGGCTCGCCTGGGCACGGCGCGCGTCGTCGTCGAGCTCCACGTACAGCGGATCGAAATCGCGGCTGCGCTCCTCCACGGGGCGCAGCTCATGGGTCACGCGATCGATATCAAGAAAAGCACCGGGCTTACCCATGGCACTTACGCCTCCTTCTTGGTCGAAGCAACAGAGCTGGCAGCCACGGACGCAGCACCCGCAGCACCGCCCGCGACATCGAAGCGAGCAACATCCGCGTCACTCGCGCGACCGGTCACAATGTCAAACGCCAGCTCCTCGGCCTGCGCATGCGTCTTGCCGACGGCCTCGGCCGCAGCGACAATCGCCAGCACGCGCTCGTACTCGGTCGGAAATGACCTTCACAAAGTGCTTGCTCATCGTCTCAAAGCTGTAGAGCAGCTTAATGCCGCGCGGGCTCTGCGTCGCGTCCACGTGCTCCTGGATGAGTTCTCGAATCTGCGCCAGCTCGTCGGTCGTCGGGGCCTTGAGCTCCACGCTCTCGTGGTTCACGCGGGCGTCGAGCGTGCCGTACTGGTCAAAGACATAGGCCACGCCGCCCGTCATGCCGGCGGCAAAATTCTGCCCGACCTCGCCCAGGATGAGCGCCAGACCGCCCGTCATGTACTCGCAGCCGTGGTTGCCGACACCCTCGACCACCAGCGTGGCACCCGAGTTGCGCACGGCAAAGCGCTGGCCGGCCAGGCCGTTGATGAAGCCGCGGCCGCTCGTGGCGCCAAAGAACGCAACGTTGCCCACGATGATGTTCTCGTCGAACTTGTAGGTCGCATGCGGGTTGGGGCGCACGGAGACCTCGCCGCCCGAAAGGCCCTTACCAAAGTAGTCGTTGGCCTCGCCGCACACGTTGAGCGTAATGCCGCGCGGCAGGAAGGCGCCAAAGCTCTGACCGGCCGAACCATCGCAATCGATGGTGATGGAGCCGGCGGGCAGGCCCTCGGGATGCGCCTTGGTCACCGCGTTGCCCAAGATGGTGCCCACGCAGCGGTTGACGTTGGCGATATCGGCGCGGAAGCGAATCGGGCGCAGGTGCGCACGGGCATCGGCCGTATAGGGCACAAACAAGGTGGAGTCGAGCGTCTTGTCGAGCTCGCTGTCCGCGGCCATCTGCGGCAGGAAGTGACGGCCGTCGGCGCCCGGAATATGCGCACCGAACTCGCAGGTCGCGCTTGCCAGCACAGGCGACAGATCGAGCAGGTTGGCCTTGCGGTTGCCCGGGACCTCGATCTGGCGCAAGCACTCGGGATGGCCGACCATCTCGTCGACGGTGCGGAAGCCCAGGCTCGCCATGACCTCGCGCAGCTGCTCGGCCACAAAGAGCATAAAGTGCTCGACGTGCTCGGGCTTGCCGCGGAAGCCGTGACGCAGGCGGCAGTTTTGCGTCGCGATGCCGGCCGGGCAGGTGTCCTGCTGGCAGTCGCGCTGCATGAGGCAGCCCATGGAGATGAGCGGCATGGTCGCAAAGCCAAACTCCTCGGCACCCAGCAGGCAGGCGACAGCGACGTCGGTGCCGTCCATGAGCTTGCCGTCCGCCTCGAGCACCACGCGGCTGCGCAGGCCGTTCTTGAGCAGCGTCTGCTGCGCCTCGGCAAGGCCAAGCTCCAACGGCAGGCCCGCGTGCCAGATAGAGTCGCGCGCAGCGGCACCCGAGCCGCCGTTGTGGCCGCTGATCAAGATCTTGTCGGCAGCACCCTTGGCCACACCGGTGGCGATGGTGCCGACGCCGGCCTCGCTGACCAGCTTGACCGACACGCGCGCGCCGGGGTTGGCGTTCTTAAGGTCAAAGATCAGCTCGGCCAGGTCCTCGATGGAGTAGATGTCATGGTGCGGCGGAGGCGAGATCAGGCCGATGCCGGGCGTGGACTGACGGACCTCGGCAATCCAGGGGTAGACCTTCTTACCGGGCAGGTGGCCGCCCTCGCCGGGCTTGGCGCCCTGCGCCATCTTAATCTGAATCTCGAAGGCGCTGCACAGGTAGCGGCTCGTCACGCCAAAGCGCGCGCTTGCCACCTGCTTGATCGCGGAGTTCTTGGAGTCACCGTTAGCCAGCGGGGTCTCGCGACGCGGATCCTCACCGCCCTCGCCGGAGTTGGAACGGCCGTGCAGGCGATTCATAGCGATGGCCATGCACTCGTGTGCCTCTTTGCTGATGGAGCCGTACGACATGGCTCCGGTGTTAAAGCGGCGAACGATGTTGAGGGCGGGCTCGACCTCGTCGATCGACACCGGGGTGCGGCCGCTGTCATCAAAGTCGAGCAAGTCGCGCAGGCGCACGGCACGGCCGGTGCGGTGCAGGCGGGCGCTGTACTCCTTAAAGGTGTCGTAGCTGTCCTCGCGGCAGGCGGTCTGCAGTAAGTAGACGGTCTGCGGATCGATGAGGTGATCCTCGCCGCCGAGCGGACGCCACTTGGTCAGACCCAGCGTGGGCAGCTGATCGGGAGCCGGGCTCTTAAGGATAGCGAGCGCGGCGTCATAGCGCTCGTTTTGCTCGCGCTCAACGTCCTCGACACCCATACCGCCCACACGGCTCACCGTGCCGGCGAAGTACGCGTTAACGAACTCCGGCGTAAAGCCCACGGCCTCGAAGATCTGCGCGGAGTGGTAGCTCTGCACCGTGGAGATACCCATCTTGGACATGATGGAGACAATACCGGCGGTCGCGGCCTTGTTGTAGTTGTCAATGCCCTGCTCGGCCGTCACGTCCAGGTCGCCGTGTGCCGCCAGATCGCGGATGCACGCATGTGCGTTGTACGGATAGATGCCGCTCGCGGAGTAGCCCACCAGTGCCGCAAAGTCGTGCGAAGACACGGCGTCGCCGCACTCCACCACGATGTCGGCAAAGGTGCGCACGCCGGCGCGGATCAGGTGGTTGTGCACGCAGCCCACGGCGAGCAGCGACGGCACGGGCACCTCGCCCGCGGCAGCGCGGTCGCTCAGCACCACGATGTTCACGCCGTCGCGAACCGCAGCCTCAACGTCCTCTGCAAGCTGCTTGAGCGCAGCCTGCAGCGCGCCCTCGCCCGCATCGCGGCGGTACACGGCACGGAAGCGACGAGTCTTAAAGCCCACGCGGTCGATGGCACAGATGCGGTCGAACTCCTCCTCGCTCAGCAGCGGACGCTCCAGGCGCACCAGCTGGCAGGCCGTGCGGGAGTCCTCGAGCAGGTTGCCGTGGTTGCCCAGGTAGAGCGTGGTCGAAGTCACCATGTGCTCGCGCAGGGCATCGATCGGAGGATTCGTGACCTGAGCGAACAGCTGATAGAAGTAGTCAAAGAACGAACGCGTCTTCTTAGACAGGCAGGCCAGCGGTGCGTCGATGCCCATCGAGGCGAGCGGGGCCTTGCCCTGCTGGGCCATGGGACGCACGACCTCGTCGACGTCATCCCAGTGGTAGCCGAGCTTGGCCATACGCACGGCGGCGGGCACCTCGGCGTCCTCGGCGGGCGTTGCCGCAACGGGCTCATCGAGCGCGTCAACGGTAAGCGTCTCCTCGGCAATCCAATCACGGTAGGGCTTTTCCTTGGCATAGCGGGCGCGCAGCTCGTCGTTGTAGATCACGCGACCGCGGGCAAAATCGACCTCGAGCATCTGGCCCGGCCCCAGGCAGCCGCTCGTCAGGATGTTCTCGGGGCTCACCTCGATGGTGCCCACCTCGCTCGCCAGCATAAAGCGGCCGTCGCGCGTCACATAGTAGCGGGCCGGGCGCAAGCCGTTACGGTCGAGGGCGGCACCCAGCGTGCGACCGTCGGTAAAGGCGATGGCCGCCGGGCCATCCCACGGCTCCATGAGCATGGACTGGTAAGCGTCGTAGGCGCGGCGCTCCTCACTCAGGCTGTCGTTGTGGTCCCACGGCTCGGGCAGCAGCATGGATGCGGCACGCGTGAGCGGGCGACCGTTCATGACCAGGAACTCGAGCACATTGTCCAGAATCGCGGAGTCGGAGCCCTCGCGGTTGATGATGGGCATCACGCGCTCAAGATCGTGCTGCAGCACGGGGCTGTACAGGTTGGGTTCGCGGGCGCGAATCCAGTTGACGTTGCCCTTGAGGGTGTTGATCTCGCCGTTGTGGATGATAAAACGGTTGGGGTGCGCACGCTCCCAGCTGGGCGTGGTGTTGGTGGAGTAGCGCGAGTGGACGAGCGCCACGGCCGTCTTGACGGCGGCGTCGTTGAGGTCGATGAAGAAGCGGCGCATCTGCGTGGCGACGAGCATGCCCTTGTACACGATGGTGCGCGAGCTCATGGAGCAGACGTAGAAAATCTTGTCGCGCAGGGCGAACTCGGCGTCGGCCTTCTTCTCGATGGTGCGGCGGCACACGCATACAGGCGGCGCTCGAAGGCGTCGCCGGCGGGCGTGTCGTCGGGGCGGCCCAGGAAGGCCTGCAGGATGGTAGGCATGCAGGCGCGGGCCGTCTCACCCAGGTCGTGCGGGTCGACGGGCACCTCGCGCCAAAAGAGCAGCGGCACGCCGGCCTCGGCGCAGCCCTCCTCAAACACGCGACGGGCATCCTCTACGCCCTTGTCGTCCTGCGGGAAGAACAGCATGGCCACGCCATAGTCGCCCTCTGCCGGCAGAATCTGGCCGCACTTTTGAGCCTCTTTGCGGAAAAAGTGATGCGGAACCTGGAACAGGATGCCGGCGCCGTCGCCGGTGTTCTTCTCGAGTCCCGTGCCGCCGCGGTGCTCCAAGTTGACCAGAATGGACAGCGCGTCGTCCAGAATCTGGTGATGGCGCTCGCCGTTGATATCGGCAAGCGCGCCGATGCCACATGCATCGTGGTCGAATTCGGGGCGATAAAGGCCCTGCTGCTGAGCGGAATCTGCCTGCATCGCGATCCTCCCCTAGATATTAGACAGTCAGTTGAATAGGCATAGTAGGAGCATCGCCGGCCCGTTGTGTTTCCCGCCCGTTTCGAAACAATCGCGTAACGCACGCCCTACGAGTGGACACCGCCGACCTCAAGGGCGACAACAAGGGCCCCAGGCTCGGCCCGCAAGCTCACCGTTTCAAACATCTCAATCTGTAACAGTAAGACCCAATTTTGGCGCCCAGATGTTACAGATTGAGATTTTCTGCATTTTGGTTTGTCTCGATCTGTAACACGAAGGGCTGGTTTTGGCGGTTATCTGTTACAAATCGAGATTTTCCATAGGACCGTTTCTTCCTGTCTTGATCTGTAACACCTAGGCCCAATTTCCATCCCTAGCTGTTACAGATCAAGACATTTCGGCAGCTCCCTTTCAACATCCTATTCAAATACAACAATTTTGTTAGTCTTGGTTAACTTTTGAGCCTAAAACGGGTATCCTTTGCGGCGTCAAACAAACGGCACGCGCGTCGTGCCACATTAAGGAGGCCCCTATGGCACACCAGACAGACCGACAGACGATGCAACTCGTCCTTATCCGGCACGGAGAATCCGAGTGGAACAAACTCAACCTGTTCACCGGCTGGACCGATGTTGAGCTCACCGACACGGGCCGTGAAGAAGCCGCCGCAGGCGGCCGCGCCCTCAAAGAAGCCGGTTTCGACTTTGACGTCTGCTACACCTCGCGTCTCAAGCGTGCAATTCACACCCTCAACATCGTGCTCGGCCAGATGGATCGCGAGTGGCTGCCCGTCATCAAATCCTGGAAGCTCAACGAGCGCCACTACGGCGCGCTGCAGGGTCTCAACAAGGCCGATGCCGCGGCGGAGCACGGCGACGAGCAGGTGCTCATCTGGCGCCGCTCGCTTCGACGTGTGCCCGCCGGCGCTCGAGCCGGGCGACAGTCGCGACCCCCACACCCAGGAGCAATACCGCGACGTCGCGCCCGATCAGCTGCCCTATACCGAGTGCCTCAAGGATACGATAGCCCGCGCCTGGCCTTATTTTGAGGACGAGATTCGCCCCCAGATGCTCGCCGGCAAGCGCGTACTCATCGCCGCACACGGCAACTCCCTGCGCTCACTCGTCATGAAGCTCGAGCACCTCACGCCCGAGGAGATCCTCAAGGTCAACATCCCCACCGGCGTGCCGCTCGTCTACACCTTCGATGCCGATTTCAATGTTCTCGACAAGCGCTACATCGGCGACCCGGCAACCATCGCCGCCAAGATCGACGCCGTGGCCAACCAGGGCAAGGCGCGCAAGTAACCCCAACCCAAACCGAGCGCGCGGCGCCGCATGACCCAAGCGCGGCGCCGCGCTGCCCCTACGCAGGAACCGACCATGATCAACCATCTCAAACAACACTTTGGCTCCCGGCGTACCGGTGGTCACGGAGGCCTAGACATTGCACGGCATATCGGCCCCGGGCTGCTCGTGACCGTCGGCTTTATCGACCCGGGCAACTGGGCCTCCAATATGGCCGCGGGCTCGCAGTTTGGCTACGCGCTGCTGTGGATCGTCACGCTGTCCACGATTATGCTCATCGTGCTGCAGCACAACGCGGCGCACCTGGGTATCGCCACGGGCGCCTGCCTTGCCGAGGCCACGACACGTTACCTCCCCCGCTTCGTCGGGCGTACGGTGCTCGCCAGCGCCTATCTCGCGACCATCGCCACCGCCATAGCCGAAGTCCTGGGCGGTGCGATTGCCTCTTCAAATGCTCTTTGGGCTGCCCGTGCGCGCGGGCTGCGTCATCGTGGCGGCAGTATCGATGGCGATGCTCATGACGAACTCCTACAAGCGCGCCGAACGCTGGATCATCGCCTTCGTCGGCGTGGTAGGACTCTCGTTTTTGGCCGAGCTTGCACTAGTCAAGGTCGACTGGCCGCAAGCCGCCGCAAGCTGGATCACGCCCAGTATGCCCACTGGCTCTGCCGCGATTATCGTGAGTGTCCTGGGTGCGGTCGTTATGCCACACAACCTTTTTCTGCACTCCGAGGTCATCCAATCCATGCACTTCGAAGGCCAAGGCGAGCAAGTTATCGAAGAACGTCTGCGCTACGAGCTCTTTGACACGCTCTTCTCGATGGGCGTGGGCTGGGCAATCAACTCGGCCATGGTCATCCTGGCCGCGACAACCTTCTTTGCGCACGGTATTGTCGTAGACGACCTCGCCGTCGCAGCGGCCACGCTCTCCCCCATCTTGGGCCCGGCGAGCTCGACCATCTTTGCCGTGGCGCTGCTGTTCGCGGGCCTCTCGAGCAGTGTGACAGCGGGCATGGCGGCGGGAACCATCACCGCGGGCATGTTCGACGAGGAATACGACATCCACGACCGACATTCCTCGATCGGAGTGGCGGCCTGTTTCGCCGGCGCAGTGACGGCGTGCCTGGTCGTCCCAAATCCTTTTGAAGGTCTCATCTGGAGTCAGGCACTGCTGTCGCTTCAACTGCCGATTACGGTCTTTGTGCTCATACGGCTCACCAGTTCACGCCGCGTCATGGGCAAATACGCCAACTCGCGCCCGCTCAACGCGCTGCTCGTAGGGATCGGCGCCATCGTGACGATTCTCGACATCGTGCTGCTAACGGGAATGTAATTGAGATGGCGTGACTGTCCAGATATAACGTCTCAATCTGTAAAACGTGAGACCGTTTTAAACCGTCAGATAAATCAAAAACAGGGTCCCGGCCGGAATATCCAGCCGGGACCCTTGGACAGAGCTCTGTATGGCTAATCGCCGTGTTTCTACGAGCTACTCCTCGACAAGCTCAAACTGATCGGGACCAACGCCGCACACCGGACACACGTAATCCTCGGGCAGCTCGGGCGTGTCGACCTCAACCTCGTAACCGCAAACGGTGCACACAAACTTATAGGTCTTCTTCTCCTCAGCCATGATGTTCTCCTCTCGAACGTGACTGCTGGTGTACTTGGTCTTATTAGTATATATTCTCAATAATATAATGCAAGTATTTTGTAAAACATTTCTAGCCTTGATACGAGGACGCCTTGGGAGGCGTCTTGCCCTTCAGGACCTTGTGGTAGTAGTCGTAGGTGAGCGGCGTCTCGTCGCTCAGGCGCTCGGCATCCTCGACCTCGCCGATAAACAGCAGATGCGTGCCCACATCTACGGTATCAATCAAACGGCAGCTAAACAGGGCCGTCGCGTGCTCGGGCACATAGGGCATGCCCAGAGCCGTCTCGCGGGTCTCGTATTTGGCAAACTTGTCATAATCGCTGCTGGTGCGGAACCCAAAGTTACCGATGTAGAGCATGTCGGCGGTCTGATCGATCACGGTCAGCGCGAAAGCTTTGGCCGATGCGATTACGCCGGACGTGACATTTTCCTTGTTCACGGCAACCGAGATGCGCGGCGGCATGGACGTCACCTGCACCGCCGTGTTGATGACGCAGCCGGCGCGCAGCCCGTCTGCCGCGGCGCTCACCACGTACAGGCCGCTCGGCATCGTAAAGAACGCAGTTTTGTCCATAACGATCACTCCCCCTAACCCAGGTTGGAACCTCATGGATGTATGTACCCACAAAAAAGGCAGCGCCCCTAACGGACGCTGCCTTTGAAACATATGTGTCAGAACAGTAAGAAAGATGAGACAGCCCGCAGTTGCGAGGTGGGACAAATAGTTAAACAGGCAAAACCAGTTTTATCCCACCGTCCCTGCAGGTCGAGCGCCTAGCGGTTGCGCTCCTTGAGGGCGCGGTCGATCTCGCGCTGGACATCGCGCTTGGCCATATCCTCGCGCTTGTCGTAGAGCTTCTTACCGCGGCCCAGGCCAAGCAGCAGCTTTACGCGGCCATCGGTATTAAAGTAGAGCTCCAGCGGCACCAGCGCATAGCCGCGGTTACGTAGCTTGCCGTCGAGAAAATCAATCTCCTTGCGGTGCAGCAGCAGACGTCGACGGCGGTCGGGATCGCGATTCCACACGCCACCGTGGCTATAGGGGTGGATATGCAAGCCCACGAGCCAGCACTCACCGCCACGGATGAGCGCAAAGGTGTCGGTGATCTGGCAGGCGCGCTCGCGAATCGACTTGACCTCGGTGCCGCTCAGTTCAATGCCGCACTCAAACGTCTCATCGATAAAGTACTCGTGATGTGCCGAGCGGTTCTTGGAGATGAGCTTGCGCTCGCGCTTACTGGGCATCGCCGACCTCCTCGGAACCGTCGGCGTTTGAGCTCGCGGCCTCGCGCTTTGCCTTGCGCTCGGCGTTGAGCTCGGCATCGCTCTCGCGCACCAGCTTGATGATCGCCGCGCAGGCCTCCTCGCCCACCAGGTCGCGGGCACGGACCGTCAGACGCGTAGCCTCCTGCTTGTCGCCGTCGCTTGCGGCATCGGTCGCGCACATGATCAGGCAGATGGCAATCTCGGCCGAGGGCGAGGTCGGCACGCCCTGCAGGGCCAGCTCGCCCATCACATGATCGTCGCTCTCGTCGACGGCATCCGGATAGGTGGTATGGATCTTGTTGAGCAGACGCGTCGTATGCGCATCGTTGGGCGCCAGACGCAGCGCCAGACGCGCGCAGCCCACGGCAGCCGAGACGTTCTCGGTCTCGGGCTCCAAGAAGTACTGGCCCAAGTTAGCGTAGGCGCGGGCGGCGCACTTACCGTCGCTCGCGCGCTCCAGCACCGAAAACGAAAGCGAAGCCCACTCCTGCTTGTCCTCGAGAGCGCGGAACAGCTCGGCCAAATCCAGGCGATAGTTGCAGTTCATGGGATCCCAACGCACAGCCTGCATCAGGGCGTTCCGAGCGCTCACATAATCCTGCTGGCGAATGTAGGCAAACGCCACGTCGGAGTACAGGCGGTCAAAGGGAACCTCGACCTGCACGAGTTCGCGCGGATCCTTCTCCACGCGGCGATAGGCCAGGCGCTCAAACTTGCTGTCGAAGCTAAAGTACTGGCGCTTCTCCTCCGTCTTGCACTCGGCGTCGATATACCCTCCTCGGCGAGCTCCACCAGACGCTCAAGCAGCGGCGTCGCCGTAGCCGTCGCCCTGCGCCAGATAGTTCTCGGCATACGTGATGTCTTCCAAGCTGATAGGCAGGTCCATGACAACTCCTCGGTCCGGGCGGCAGACTCAACGCGCGCCTTAAATATCGGTCAATACACAAAACCCGGGTCTCTTACGAGGCCCGGGCGTTCAATTTTGGTAGCCCGTACCAGATTCGAACTGGTGATCTCCGCCTTGAGAGGGCGGCGTCCTAAACCGCTAGACGAACGGGCCATATGTAGCAAATGCAATGGCTGGGATGGAGGGAGTCGAACCCCCATTGACGGAACCAGAATCCGCTGTCCTGCCATTAGACGACATCCCAATGACTGCATCGCTGCGCTCGGCTGTGCCTTTGCGCAAGAAAGAAATATACGGGAAGTCCCGCCGTGACGCAAGCCCTAATTTTGACTTTTTTGAAATTCAGTCAAATTGGCCTAATTTAGTCCAACCCGTGAAGGACCTGTGAAGCCAACCGCTGTACACGAAGGGCAAAACGCCGCGAGCGGTAGCCGCCAACCGTTGGCAGATTCTACCGTGAAAACTGATAGCACCAGGCAACACAATCGAAACCGTATCAATGATCACGTAGATATCGAGGCGCCATGGACGAAGAGCTTGATTACCTATGGGAGACCCTGGGCCTCGAGATCACTGCTGACCTTTGGCCCGAACGGGACAAAATCCATCCCACACTGCGCCCCGCCATCACGGTGATGCAGGCAAAATACCGCCGTGCATCCTTTTTGATCATGCGGGTGTCATGGCACGCGGGACTCCCCGACCTTAAGCGAATCCAGGCAAGCCTCGTCGAGCTGTCCGGTATGCCGACCGTCATATCCGAGGCGCACCTGGAGCAGCGCCAGCGCGAGCGACTGCAACAGCAGCGGATTCCCTTTATCTGCCCCGGCGTTCAGGCATATCTGCCCTTTATGGACGAGGAGTACTGGAGCGGCAAGCCCAACAATCACGTAAAGGTCTACGATCCGCACGAATGGGCGCAGCTGGCGGACTGACTGGGGCAGGCCCGCCGGCGGAAAGTGCGTCCCAGATTTCAAGCTCAAACTGGTCCCCACTTTCCCGTCGAGCCCTCAACCGGAAACCGTGTCCCACAATCGAAGCTCAGAATGGGACGTGCTTTCCGCAACCGGCCACTTTGGGAAAGTGCATCCCATTCTGGAAGCGAATTCCGGGTCGCACTTTCCGCAGCCGCTACAGCAACGCCTCGGCCCAAGCCGATTCCTTAAAGCCGGGGATCGCAAAGTCGTCGCCCACCAGTAGCGGACGCTTAACCAGCATGCCGTCGGTCGCCAGCAGCTCGTAGCACTCCCGATCCGTCATACCTGCATCCAGGCGCGCCTTCAGGCCCAGCTCTCGATATTTCATGCCCGACGAATTAAAGAAGCGCCGCACCGGCAGCCCCGAACGAGCAATCCAGAGTCGCAAAGCTCATCAGCCGTGGGATTGTCCAAAACGATATCGCGGTCGATATACTCAACCCCATGTTCATCCAGCCATGCCTTGGCCTTCTTACAGGTCGAGCACTTGGGATATTCAACAAACAATACCGCCATGGGATTTCCTTTCTTAGAGAAAACAGATGTCTGGAAAACTGCACATCGACGACCACTCGCGATTGCAGCCGTTATTGTAGTCAATGTCGAAGCATAGGCAGTCGCGATGTCTCGTCTTAAGGCTGCGCCTCGCATGGGCGCCGATCGGCCGAATCGCATGGCGCACCAACGCCGCTGCCAGCAATACCAACAGCATGGCGGTGACATAGCCCGCAGCATCGAATCCTAAATCGATAACGTCGAAATGCCTGCCGGGAACAAAGATCTTATGCACCTGATCGCCAACGGAGCAGGCGGCGCAAAAGAGCAATACGGGCACGCAACGGGAGCATACGCTCCACGGACGCCTGGAAAGGCAAACCACGACCACCGAGGGCGAACAATCCGACGAAGAAAAACACTTCTACGGTATGGGCAACGCGACGGACGTTTGTGCCCACCCACATGCGAATGGAAGCAAGTCGGCCAGACCGGACATTCGAGGCAGCCAAATCGGTGCCCCCCCCGGTCATTCCGTTCTCCGCCTGGGCTTCACCCGTGGCGTCGGCAGCCTGAACGCCCGTGGCCTGACCCTCCACCACACGCGCGGTGGACTCGCTCAGCAACGACGTCTCCACCGCATTTTGCTCCGTCAGCACCCAGATGCCCGCCAGCGTTGCAGCGAACAGAACGATCGCGGTCCATCCGATTATTTGTTTTGCGCGCGCCAAGGGCCAACCTCCTTTTTTTGAATATCAGCGAGTGTAGCCCCAAATGGCATCGTCACCGTATCAAAATTTGAATCGCAACAGGAAGCGACAAAGCGACGCAAACCCTACCCCGCCTCGCGCATCCAGCGATCGAACGTCCCCACGCACACGCCCAGGCACTTTGCTGCCTGGCTGCGGGTAATATCGCCCGCCTCATAGCTATCGCGCACCAGCTCAAACTGAGGAGGGCACGGCTTGCGAGGTCGACCGAAACGAACCCCTCGCGCCCGCGCCGCCGCAATCCCCTCCGCCTGGCGCTGATGGATATTCTCGCGCTCCACCTGCGCCACGTAGCTCAGCAGTTGCAGCACAATATCGGCAATCAGGGCGTTGGTCACATCCGGCGCGCCGCTGGCCCTAGCACGCGTGTCAAGCAATGGCATGTCCAACACCACAATGGCAACCCCGAGCTCCTTGGTAATGCGTCGCCATTCCTCAAGAATCTCGGAGTAATTACGGCCAAGTCGGTCGATAGAAAGCACCACCAGCACGTCCCCGTCTCCCAGGACGTGCAGCAGCTCGCGATAACGCGGTCGATCGAAGTCCTTGCCGCTCGCATGGTCGGCATAAATATTCGACGAGCCCACGCCATAGGCGCCCAGCGCATCCAGCTGCCGATTAAGATTCTGATCGCGCGAACTCACCCGCGCATAACCGTACACCGTCGCCATCTCATCCCCGCTTTCTTGTAAACCTGCCAAAAGGGACAGGTTTATTTTGGTAGGTTTTACCTCTCGAATAGCAGGTAAGCGGGCGGCCGAGCAGACGGCAAGGTAGCCATGATCCAAATGCGAAGGGCGGCCCCGAAAGACCGCCCTCCGCTCTCCCGCCGCGAGTCGGGATTTGGCTAATGAATAAGCTTAAAGTCCAAGTGCCCACGCGTGGTATTGACGCGCGAGACCTCGATGACCACACGCTGCCCCAGCTCGTAGCGGGTTCCTGTGTCGGCGCCCGTGAGCGTAGCGCGTCCTCGTCAAACTCGAACCACTCGTTGCCCAGGCTCTTGATCGAAACCAAGCCTTCGACCTGTGTCAGGTCCAAGCGTACGAAGAGGCCCATACTGCTGACCCATGAGACGGTTCCGGCATAGCGCTCGCCCAGGCGATCCTCATAGTACTGGGCAATCTTGATCTTTTGCGTCGCATGACTGGCGGCATCGGCCGCACGCTCCGCATCGCTGCATGCACGGCAAATCTGCGGCAGAATGCGCGGCAGCGACTCGCGCCCCTTGCCGATCAGCCGCGGCGTGCGGACCAAGGCGTCCTTGCCGCCGAGCTGCTCATAGGCCAACTGCAGCTTGAGCACGCGGTGCACCACCAGATCGGGATAGCGACGGATGGGACTCGTAAAGTGACAGTAGCACGGCGCGGCGAGCGCAAAGTGGCCCTCGTTGCGCGGCTTGTACAGCGCGCGCTGCATGCTGCGCAGGAGCAGCGTGTTAACGAGCGGTGCGTTGGCCGTACCGGCGGCAGCATCGACTGCAGCCTGCAACTCATCGGGACTCCCCAGGGCAATACCGGCAGCACGGCGATCGTCGATGATGCCTAGCTGCGCCAGCGCAACGGCGGCACCGTGCAGGCTATCGGGGCTCGGATCCTCATGCACGCGATAGCAGGCCTCAATGTCGCGGTCGGCCAGCCACTCTGCAACGCACTCGTTGGCGAGCAGCATGGCTTCCTCGATAAGCGACGTGGCACACGAACGCTCACGCGCCACAATCTGCACGGGCACTCCGTCCTCATCCAATAGAGCGCGAATCTCGGCCGTGTCAAAATCGACTGAGCCGCGGACGCGACGAATACGACGGCGAAGTTCGGCGAGTTCGTTGGCGGCGACAAGGAAATCGCCGAGGTCGACGTTGTAGCCGCGGGCGGCCTTCTCGCACGCAAGACCGCGCTCAAGCGCTTCCTCGCGCGAGGCCTCAGCAGCCTCAACATCCTCAGCCGCGCCCTCCAGCACCGAATACTCCACCGCGCCGGCACGCACCAGCAGAGCCTCGGCGCCGTCATAGTCCATACGCACACGCGAGCGAATCACGCTGGGGTACGGATCGTAATGCCGCACGCGGCCCTGCGCATCGAGCTCGATATCGACGGTAAACGCAAGACGGTCCTCGTCAGGGCGAAGCGAGCACAGGTCATTGCACAGGCGTTCGGGTAGCATGGGAAGCACGCGATCGGCCAAATACACCGATGTCGTGCGATGACGAGCCTCAAGATCGATATGCCCGTCCCAAGCCACATAGTGTGAAACGTCGGCGATATGCACACCCAGCTTGTAGCCACCCTCGGGCGTACGCTCCAGCGAAATGGCATCGTCAAAGTCGCGCGCGTCGACCGGGTCGATCGTGATGACAAAGCGGTCGCGCAGATCGCGGCGGAGCGGGTCCTTAAGCGCCGCGGACACATCGAGCGAAAGCCCCTCGGCCTCGGCAAGCGCGGCCTCGGGATAGCTATCGGTATAGCCGTAACGCGCCATCACATATTGAACGCCCAAATCGGGCGCGTCATCTCCGCCAATGCGGCGTTCGATCGTCACGGTGCCCGATTCCAGGCGCGTCGGGTAGGTCAAAATGCGCGCGACAACGGCATCACCCGGGTGGACACCCAGACGATCCGCCGAGGTATCCTCGGGCAAAATGAAGAAGTCGGCCTTCAGGCGCGAATCGAGCGGCTCAATCACACCGAGCGGACCGGCGGTCTGGTACGTGCCCACCACGCTTATGGCTGCACGCTCAACCACGCTTTCGATCACGGCGCGCCGCTCACCGTGCGGGCTGTTCTTAATGCTCACGGCAACGGTATCGCCATCCATGATCTCGCGCTTACCGCGGCCCATGACCTTGTAGTCGCCGCTCTCGGTTATGACATAGGCGCTGTGCTCATGGAGCTGCACGCGCCCGGTCAGGCTCGGACGGCGTTCGCTGCGCACCGGCCCACGCTTATTGCGGGCTCCACGCTTATGCTTGTTATTGCGCCCCATGGCGCCTCCTAACTATCGATTGCCGACTCCAAAGAGTCTACCCAAATGATTCGCCATCCTGCCGTCCCCTTCCGTCCCCTTGGGATCAAAAACGGGCCGCCCCATAAGAGACGACCCGTTGGAAGGGGTGAATTCCAGGCATGCCTACACGCGCAGGTAGCGACGCATGGCTATGGCAGAACCAAAGAGACCGATAATCACGCCGACCAGAATCAGCGCAGCATAGGTCACCAGGGTAGTACTGCATCGGCAGGGCAAACGACATCCAGCCGATGCTCTCCTGCAGACGCGGAATCATCAGATTGCGCAGCAGCTCCAGAACGCCGATGGAAAGCAGCGAGCCCAAAATGGCCTGCAGTACGCCCTCGGTGATAAACGGGCCACGAATGAAGCCGTTGCTGGCGCCGACCAGACGCATAATCGCAATCTCACGACGACGCGCCGTGATGGACAGGCGAATCGTGTTGTTGATGAAGATGAATGCGATAAAGGTCAGAAGGCCAACGAGCACCACGGCGGCGATGCGGATGTAGTTGGTCACCTGGAACAGGCGGCTCACTTCCTCCTGGCCGTACAGCACGCTCGCGTTGACGTCGCCGTCATCCGCGATCTTCTGGAAATCGTCATCCTTCTTGAGCTTCTCTGCCGTGCTCTCGACCTTGGACGGATCGTCCATCTCAATAGCAAAGGAAGCCGGCAGCGGGTTCTGGCCATCGAGCGCGCTCATGGTGGCGTCGGCGTTGCCCGACATCTTGCTCGTGTACTCGGCCAGCGCGTCGTCCTTGTCCTTATAGGTCACGGACTTGACGTTGCTCCACGTCTTGAGCTCGGCCTCAAAGGCCTGGACGTCTGCCTGATCGGCATCATCGCTAATAAAGGCGTTGATGACAACCTGATCCTCGACGGTGCCGATCACGGAGTTCAGCATCGCGGAACCCATAATGAACAGGCCGATGATAAACAGCGAAAGGAAAATCGTGATGACGGCGCCGAGCGAGGTAGTCCAGTTACGGAAGAAGTGGCTGATTGCCTCTTTGAAGGAGTAGCCCACGTTAGTTGGTGCCATAGTTGCCGTAACCTCCCCTCTCCTGGTCGCGGATAACGTGGCCGCCCTCGAGGGCGATCACGCGACGGTGCATGCTATCGACCATCTCGCGGTCGTGCGTGGCGACGATCACGGTGGTGCCGGTGCGGTTAATGCGCTCGAGCAGCTTCATGATGCCCAGCGAAATCGCCGGGTCGAGGTTGCCCGTGGGCTCGTCGCAGATCAGCAGCGGCGGGCGGTTGACCATAGCGCGGGCAACGGCAACGCGCTGCTGCTCGCCACCGGACAGCTGATCGGGCAGCGAGTCCATCTGATCGGCCAGACCGACCAGACGCAGCACCTCGGGCACTGGCTGCGAATGACGCCCTTGGGCTTGCCGATGCACTGCAGGGCAAACGCCACGTTTTCGTAGGCGGTCTTTTGCGGCAGAAGCTTAAAGTCCTGGAACACGGCGCCAATCTGACGACGCAGGAACGGAACCTTGCGATTCTTGATCTTCATGAGGTCCTGACCGGCAACCATGGATGCGGCCGCTCGTCGGCTTGACGTCGCGGTTGAGCGTCGACAGCAGCGTGGTCTTACCCGAGCCGGAGTGACCGACCAGGAAGACGAACTCGCCCGGATAGATTTCGATGTTGATGTCGTCGAGTGCAGGCTTGTTGGGCTGTGCCGGATAGATCTTGGTGACATGCTCCATAAGGATGACGGGCTCGACACCGGCCTGCTTGGCCATCTTCTTGCGGCTGGCCTGCGGATCGATAGGCGCAAACACCGACGTAAAATCGGGGTTGTTGAGCGCGTTATCGAGGCTTGCGACCTCGGCGGCCTGATCGCTCTCGACCACCGGGGCAGCAGGCTGCGTGGGGTCGGGAATAGCGGCAAAGAGACCGGACTGCGCAGGCTGAGGAGCCGGCGTCGCAGGGGCCATGGGGTCGGGAATGCCGGCCATGGTAGGCTGCGGCGTGGCGGCGCCAGCCTGAGGCTGCTCCACGCGAGCGGTCACGGCCTGAACGGGCTCAAAACCCGCCGTGCCGGAAAGCGCGACATCGCTGGTTGGATTGTAGGCAAAGGGATCGGATGCCGGCTGTGCCTGATCTGCCGGCTGAGCGGGGGCCTGAGCAACAGGCTGGCCCTCTGAATCCGGAGTGGCGAAACGACTGCCCTGGACGCCTGCCTGCGTCTTGGGGGCATCATCGCCCGCACCGGAGGTACGGAAGTGGTTACCCACTGGTGCTCCTTATCGTCGTGCGTTTAAACTACATGAGCGCTTAATATTTTAGCAGCATTAGCTTTGCTGCACATAAGAAGCATGGCCGTGTTAGGGTCCCTCAGGCCGGACACAGGGTTACTTTCCAAATCTTTCCGCAGGACGGAGGAGCCCCGCCGCACGTAGCGCGCAGCGGAGGCTCCGACATGTCCGAGGACGATTTGGAAAGTAACCCTGTGTCCGGCCTGCGATAACTAAGGGGTCGCTGCGTTTTACTTGGGTGCAGCAAATGCATGCTTGGGAGGGTCTGAATTGCACTTTGTTGGGATGGGCCCTTATCCCAATAGAAATCCTGCTTGATACGACCTCTTTAGAAGTTGCCGGTGAAATAGGGACTGATTGAGCCTTTAAGCTGGCAAAACAGTCCTTATTTCACCGCAAAACAGGGGCGCTCTCCTTGAAGAGAGCGCCCCTGCCGGGTTTCCATAGTACTGGCGAAACAGTTTTATAGTTCTGGCGAAGCAGTCCTTGAGATCCGCCTTGCCTTATGCCAAGAACTCCTTGGTGGTTGCCACGATGTTGGCGGCGTCCAGGCCATACTTGTGCAAGAGCTCGGCGCCCGGGCCAGACTCACCAAAGGTGTCGTTGACGCCAATCTTCTTGAGCGGCGTCGGGCACTGCTCGCACAGGACGTCGGCAACGGCGCTGCCCAGGCCACCGATCACGGAGTGCTCCTCGACGGTCACGACGTGGCCGGTCTTGGTGGCGCTCTTGACGATCAGGTCGGCGTCGATGGGCTTGATGGTGTGCATGTTGATGACCTCGGCATCGATGCCCTCGGCAGCAAGCTGCTCAGCAGCCTCGAGGGCCTCGCTGACCACCATCAGGCCGCAGGCGACGATGGTCACGTCGGCACCCTCGCGCATGATGATGCCCCTTGCCAACCTCGAACTTGTAGGTCTCGGGGTCGTTGATGACCGGCGAGGCCAGACGGGCGAAGCGCATGTACACGGGGCCGTCGCACTCGTAGGCGGCGCGCGTCACGGCACGGGCCTCGATGTCGTCGGCGGGAACGATCACGGTCATGCCGGGGATGACACGCATCAGGGCGATATCCTCGCAGCACTGGTGCGTGGCGCCATCCTCGCCCACCGAGATACCGGCGTGCGTGGCACCGATCTTAACGTTAAGGTGCGGATAGCCGATGGAGTTGCGGACCTGCTCAAAGGCGCGGCCGGCGGCAAACATGGCAAAGCTGCTCGCGAAGGCAACGCGACCGGTGGTCGCGATACCGGCGGCGACGCCCATCAGGTTGCTCTCGGCAATGCCCACATCGAAGAAGCGGTCGGGGCAGGCGGCCTTAAACTTGCCGGTCTGCGTGCGGCGGCGGCCGTCGGCGTCGAGGACCACAAAGTCATCGTGCTCGTTGGCGAGCTCGACGAGGGCCTCGCCGTAGCTTACGCGCGTGGCGATTTTCTTGACGTCTGCCATCCTAGAGCTCCTCTCCGGCGGCCGTGAGCTCTGCCATGGCCTGCTCAAACTGTTCATCGTTGGGGGCCTTACCGTGCCAACCCACCTGGTTCTCCATAAAGGAGACGCCCTTGCCCTTCGTGGTCTCAGCGATAATGGCGGTCGGCTGACCCTTGGTGGCGCGGGCCTCGGCAAAGGCGGCGCGGATCTGGTCGAAGTCGTTGCCGTCGGCGAGCTCCACCACATGGAACTTGAAGGCGCGGAACTTGTCGGCGAGCGGCATGGGGTCGTTGACCTCCTCGACGGGGCCATCGATCTGCAGGCCGTTATGGTCGACGATCACGCAGAGGTTGTCGAGCTGCTGGTTGCCGGCAAACATGGCGGCCTCCCAGACCTGGCCCTCCTCGCTCTCGCCGTCGCCCAGCAGGGCGTAGGTGCGATAGGTATCGCCCCAGTGCTTGGCGGCAACCGCCATGCCCACGGCGGCGGAGATGCCCTGGCCCAGCGAGCCGGTGGACATATCGACGCCCGGAGTGTCGTTCATGTTGGGATGGCCCTGCAGGTGACTGCCGATGTGGCGCAGCGTCTCGAGATCCTCCTTGGGGAAGAATCCGCGCTCGGCGAGCACGGCGTACAGACCAGGCGCGCAGTGACCCTTGAAAGCACGAAGCGATCGCGGTCGGCCTTGCGGGGGGTCGGCCGGGTCGACGTTCATTTCCTCAAAGTACAGATAGGTCATGATGTCGGCAGCGCCGAGCGAACCGCCCGGATGGCCGGACTTGGCAGTGTGCACGCCGGTGACGATGCCCTTCCCTTACCTCGTTGGCAACCTTTTTGAGCTCTTCGTCGCTCATTGTGCCTTCCTTTCATCCTCATTAGACAAAATGCGCACGGCACCGAAGGTAATCCCAAACACAGCCGCAATGCACGTACGTCATTCATTATGCTGGAAACTGATGGCTTTACCAGAGTTTTTATCATTATTTGAACAATTTAGCAGGCAGAACCGCTGATGAAACGGTTTATCAATGTGAACGTCTTTTGGATGGAACGCGATCGACCCTACGCGCTAATGTCCTTGAATCCCTCGCCGAAGGCTTCCGTAACGTCAGCGACCGTCACGATGGCGTGAGGATCGCGCTCGCGCACGATCGTCTTGAGGGTATTGAGCTCTCGACGGCTCACGATGACCATAATCACCGGCTTCTCGGCACCCGAATACATGCCAGTCGCCTTAAACTTGGTACAACCACGACCCAGACCATACATGATATCGGCAGCGATATCAGGGAACTTGTCCGAGATGATGAGTACCATACGGCGCTTGTTGCCACCATCGACCACGGCATCGATCACGTAGCCGCTAATGACCATCGAAAGGCCTGCATATAGTGCGTTTTCGATTGAAAAGACCGGAGCCGACAGCGCACACACGGCAACATCGATCGCCATGACGGTCGAGCCCACCGGCAGCGAGGTGTTACGCGAGATGATTTGGCCAATCGTGTCCGAGCCGCCGGTGTTGGCGCCGGCGCGCAACACCATGCCGTAACCGATGCCCGTAATAATGCCGCCCCACATGGCAGGGAGCATCAGGTCCGCATCCGCCAGAGGTGCTACAAACGGGGCGAACAGATCGGTAAAGAAGCCCAGCAGCACAAAGCCCGTCGCGGTCTGCACCACGTAGAACATGCCGCCCTCGCGCATAACGACCAACAACAGCAAGGCGTTCATCACGATCGTCTGAATACCGACGGGAAGCGATAGGCCGCGCGCCGCGCCGACCGCCTGGATAATGGTGGCAAGGCCCGTAACGCCACCGGCAGCAAGGCCGTTGGGAATCAAAAACAGGTCGGTCGCGATGGCGGCCAAGGCACACCCCAACATGATCTGGGGCAGGTCGTGAAAGAAGTTCATCGAAAGAATGCGCTTGATGTCCAGACGATATGCCATGCTGCCTCCCTCAAAAAAAGCGCACCCAAACGGATGCGCTTTGAACTTCTTCTTGTATTCGATTCTACCGATTCGCCGGACAAAAACCACCCCTGCGCAGGGTTTGCTCTGGATACAAAACCACCCTGCTGGGAGGGTTTTAATCCATCTCCACATAAACCGGGCGGTTTTATGCAGACGGGGTCTCCGCGTCGGCGTTGCCGGTGGCCCAGCGATGGTAGCCAATAACAAACGGGTCCAGGTCGCCATCGTCAAGAACGGCCTCGACATTGCTGGTCTCCACGCCCGTGCGTAGGTCCTTGACCATCTGGTACGGGTAGAGCACGTACCTGCGGATCTGGTTGCCAAAACCAATCGTGGTCTTGGGTCCGCGGATCTCATCGAGCGCCTCGGCACGCTTCTCGAGCTCAATCTCGTACAGGCGAGCCTTGAGGATCTGCATGCACGCGGCCTTGTTCTGGATCTGGCTGCGCTCGTTTTGGCAGGTGACCACAATGCCGCTGGGGAAATGCGTCACGCGCACGGCAGAGTCGGTGGTGTTGACGCCCTGACCGCCCGGGCCACTCGCGTGGTACACGTCCACGCGGATGTCATCAGGACTGATCTCGATGTCGATATCATCGGGTAGCACGGGGATGACCTCGACGCCGGCAAACGTGGTCTGGCGGCGCTTCTTGTCGTCGGTGGGGCTAATGCGAACCAAGCGGTGGACACCGGCCTCGGCGCGCAGCATGCCAAATGCGTCCTTGCCCTCGACGGTAAAGGTCGCGCGGTCGATGCCGATGACCTCGGCCGCGGGACAGTCGTTGATGGTGACCTTCCAGCCGCGACGCTGGCAGTACTTCATGTACATCTTAAAGAGCATGAAGGTCCAGTCCTGGGCCTCCAGACCACCCTGTCCGGGCTTGATGGTCACAATGGCATCGCCGTGATCGAACTCACCGGTAAACCAGCTCGAAAGCTCAAGCTCATCGATAGCGCGGGCCAGGCGTTCTGCCGTAGCTGCAGCCTCCTCGCGCAATGCGGCGGCGTCGGGGTCATCCCCCATCTCCTCGGCAAGCTCCAGCGCGGCGCGGGCATCGGAAAGCTCGCCGCGCGCGGTGTCCACAGCAGCGATATCTTCCTTGGTGCGAGCGATCTCCTCCATGGTGGCACGAGCGGCGTCGGCGTCATCCCAAAAGCCAGGGGCAACACTTTTGGCCTCGAGCTCGGTCACGCGGGTACGCTTCTCGTCCAGGTGGAGATACGACTCGACCTCGCCGAGCCGGTCCGCAAACGCGTCCAGCTCGGCGGGCGTTACCTCTAAAGCCTCAGCCATTAACGATTCCTGCCGTGGCAGTACTTAAACTTCTTGCCGCTACCGCAGGGGCACGGGTCGTTGCGGCCCACGTTGACGTACGGATCGTCGCTCTCGGACTTGCGATAAGTGGTCACCTTGCCACCGTTGTTGACGGCAGCCGGTCCGCCTTGGACAGCCGTGCGGGCCTGCACCTGCGCCTGCTTGCGCAGCACCGAGTCGCCGTTGTCACCATCGACCTCGGCAGGACCGGAGAAGCGCGCGCCCTCGAGCGCGGGCTCCTCCTTGTGCTCCACGGCACGCGGGCAGCCTTGATCTCGATGCGCAGAACCGTGCGCAGGTAATCCTCGTACATGGTGTCGACGAGCATCTGGAACGCGCCGTAGGCCTCGGTCTTGTACTCGACCAGCGGGTCGCGCTGGCCAAAGCCGCGCAGGCCGATACCGGTCTTGAGGTAGTCCATCTCCTGCAGGTAGTTCATCCAGCGGGTATCGATGACACGCAGCATGACCTGGGTGTTGAGTTCGCGCATCAGGTCATCGCCCAGACGCTCGGCCTTCATGTTGTAGCACTTCTCTACGTAAGCCAGGACATCGGTAGCCAGGGCCTCATAATCCTCGTCGGGGAACTTCGGCGTATCGATGTGGCCGGTGAGCTCCACAACCCACTTGCGCAGGCCCTCCAGGTCGCGCTCGCCATCGTGACTGTCGCGGGCTTGGTGCAGAACTCCTGCACGCAGCGGTACACGGTGTCGTGCATGACCTCGGTGATGTGGTCGGTCAGGTCCTTGCCGTCCAGAATCTTATTGCGCTCGGCGTAGATGACCTGGCGCTGCTTGTTCATGACGTCGTCGTACTCAAGGACGCTCTTACGCATGGAGAAGTTGATGCTCTCGACCTTGTGCTGGGCGCTCTCGACGGCCTTGGAGATGATCTTGTGCTGGATGGGCATGTCGTCGCCCATGTCGGCCGTGACCATCATCTTGGAGACGCGGTCCATCTTGTCGCCACCGAACAGGCGCATGAGGTCGTCCTCGAGCGACAGGTAGAACTGGGTCTCGCCCGGATCGCCCTGACGGCCGGAGCGGCCGCGCAGCTGGTTGTCGATACGACGGGACTCATGGCGCTCGGTGCCGATAACGGTCAGGCCGCCGGCGGCAAGCACGCGCTCGCGCTCGGCCTTGCAGGTCTCCTTGGCCTCGGCGTTAAACTGCTCGAGCTGCTCGGGCGTCACGTCCTCCATGGTCAGGCCCTCGTACTCAAGGCGCTCGCGCACCAGCTCGTCGGGGTTGCCGCCCAGCAGGATGTCGGTACCACGACCGGCCATGTTAGTAGCGATGGTCACGGCGCCGTAGCGTCCGGCCTGGGCCACGATATGAGCCTCGCGCTCGTGATGCTTAGCGTTGAGGACCTCGTGTGCGATGCCGCGCTTGGTAAGGGCAGCGGACAGCTTCTCGGAGCTCTCGATGGAGACGGTGCCCACCAGGACCGGCTGGCCCTTGGCGTGACGTCGCTCGACGTCATCGGCAACGGCGTTGTACTTGGCCTGGATGGTGCGGTACACCAGGTCCCTCATGGTCAACACGCTGAACAGGCTTGTTGGAGGGGATGACCTCGACGGGCAGCTTGTAGATCTCGCGGAACTCGGCGTCCTCGGTCTTTGCGGTACCGGTCATGCCGGAGAGC
>VOFK01001791.1_pt1 | contig 48076 bp, 55 predicted proteins | sample 5384121 | NCBI WGS metagenome assembly VOFK01 (sample SAMN12384730, study PRJNA508395) | human gut metagenome | isolation source: healthy gut J | host: Homo sapiens | reverse complement strand
GGTTACGTATTGCTTGATCATTTCAACGCGGGTGGCCGTCAGGCATCCAGTTGATCTGCCGGGAAGCTGCCCAGTCGCCCAGCTGGGTTCATGTCACCGGCGAGTCAATGACCGCGATACGCTTCTGCACCGGCCAATGCCGGAACGGCAGTGGTCAGCCTCAGCAATGCCACGGAGCTTTATGAGCCACCTCTGTTGCTGAGCTGCTTCTGGAAATCCCGATCACCGCATCGATACGCTTTCGTCGGCAAGCGTGGGATCTTCGAACAGTCCAAGACGGAACCAGTGCGAGAATACGAGCCACGGCGGTATCGATCAACGCAGATTCGTCAAGTGGTCTTCACGGCTTCGATCGCACCTCAGAACTTATGCGGTTCATCACCAAGTCGTTGCCGACTTGACCACCGGCAGCAGCCTGCACATAATCAGGCTTGACCTTCTGCTCCCATTGACGAACGGCCGGACGTTGTCCCAGTCGGTAGGCATGAGCGCACCTGATAGTTCCTGCCACGCAGTTTGCCTGAAAGCAGCCACTTGTTGAAGGTGACCGGCAATACTGATGGATTCTGAGCATGAAGGCAGCCTTCCTTGGCTGCGTGAACCAAGATTTTGTGGTGCTCAGCGTCCCGTGTTTCGAATAGCCTCAGCAAATGCTTTCTGGCGCATGCGAGAATCGCGTCTTTTGGCGAGGGGCTCGCCTCGTTTTGCTCCGTACCTGATGTCTCTTTACGTCTGATCACCGGCCGGATTCGCCAAAGGTTTCTGCCCATTTTGCACAGCACCGGGGAGAATGTCCAATGCCGGTGGTTGCACACTTTCGAGGCACGGCCCGCGGCCTGTACCAGAATCCCACGTGGCCGTCATGCTCAGCTTCTGCTCCGAAAAAAAAATGGTGCTCCCGCCAGAAGGAATGTATGTCGTCGTTTATCATCAAAGGATTAAGTTTTGGCGTTCACCTGTTTCCACCGGCTTTCGGCAGACGGGACGGCAGGTGTGGCAATGAAACAACATGTTGTTTTATCTGATCACCCAGACGTTCCAAATCGCGTTTCTCTCGCGCGTCAAGCCGCAATCATCGTCCTGATCTTTCCCCAAGCAGATCATGCGATGCGTTCCCTGTGGGAAGTCTGATTCCTACAGTAGTATTTCAGCATTAAAGTGTTTCGGCCATGATTGCTCACTTTCCTCATTGAAGCGATTTTCTTTAATTACCAATCGGTAGTTTAGTATATCATATACACATCCACAACTCGACATAACCCGTCAATGCAAAAGGCGAGGGACCATCAGACCCTCGCCTTTTTCGCTACTGCGCATGCAATGCCAATCTCAACAAGTATTTGAAATCAACGATATGCATCCCACAACGGGGATGGAAACAGCATGTTTTCCATCTGAGCCCACTCTTTGCATAAATCAACTTCAGGCTCGCGCAACCACCATAATTGCACACCATCCATGATTTCCATGGCTTTACGCACCACCGGTCGCATGCTCGACTTCCATGAACCCAATTGCGGAGGAACCAGCCAAGGATATTGCGAATAGTTCTCCCAAATATCGTCCATACGAGCAGTGAATTCATCATGCAACGGATGTTCAGGATTCAACGATTCCGCAAAAGCACGGTAAACTTTGAAACAGACACCCCCAAGTATGCAAAACCAAGCGTCACTATATGTGGACGCAGCAATGAAACAATTCCCCTATGACAACTAGCATGGGGGAGACATTATTTGTAAAGCATAAAAAAGGTCCATTCAAATGGAGAAGCCGAACGATATTAAAAAGAGACTCCATATCAGTGAATTACTTTTTTGAATACTGCTGCGTACAGCGGTCTCTTCTCCCTTCTTTCGGTTATTCTCACCGGCCAAGTTTCTGCGGCGTCATCGCTATATGTTGGACTGGCGCTCGGAATTTTATCTCTTTTTTCTAGAGGCAGTACTGTTTTTATAGGTAGCCTGATTGAGCGTTTCTCAACGGTATCCCTCACCGAGACCGGTTTCGGATTCATGGTTTTTTTCACTTTTGCTGCTACAACCGGCAATGGGTGGTTTTATCGGCTTCCTTTTTTTGCGGATTTGGCTTTGCTGGGACTCGGTCTTTCATTGGTTAATTTTGCCCTACGAGGGCATATCATCGCTACAGTAAAGGATAAAAAAAATTCAGGCTTCTTTGTTTGCTTTAGTGACCATGGCAGCCAATCTTGGATCCGCGATTGGACCTCTGGGCTCGAATTACATATATAAAGCTTTCGGACAAACGCTCTTTATTGCAATCATCGTCGGACTCTATGCTTTTCTGCTTTACTAGCTCCAATAGCGCTGACTCATCATGTCTTCATACGCAATGAGAAAAAGCGGCGAGGAAAACACTTCCTCCATCGTGAAGACCATTACAGACTCGCTGAAAAGTCCCGGTACGGTTCTTGCCATCCTGGCGGTGTTCGTGGGCAGTATAATGAATGGTCAGCTTTTTGCCGGAATGGCATTGGAATTCCACTCGTTATCCGATAGTCCAGTCATAAGAGGATTGTTCTATTCCATTGATGCCATATCGGTCATAGCACTGCAAATGCCGGTAAGTAAAGATCATCTCGCGCAATATGACCAAAGAACATAATGCCACCTCATTCATAGTCAAAAGCCTGGGGATTTATGGAATTTCCTTCGCACTATTCGCCTGCGGAGTCTCGTCGTACTGGTGGATATGCATCATTTCCTTGGTTGTGTTCTCCATTGCAGAATGCATCTATACGCCATTAATCAATATTGCTCTGGTAGAGGCACAGCCAGATAAGCCTTTGGTGGACATTCTGAACTATCGGCTAATAATTGCAGCCATTGGTGAATCGGCAGGCTCATTCCTTGGCGGTTGGATCGTTCCGGCACTACGTCCTGCAGGATTGACGGCTTGGTATTGGTGTGCACTGGCGTTAGTGGGAATAATGCCTGCAGTCGTCACTAATCAAATTAGAAAACGTGGACAAAGAATCATTCGTCATTGAAAGAAAAAGTCTTGGTGAGTACACCGGAAGGGGAATGACATGAAAGTATTATTGCTGCAACAGCCCAAATCCTTCTCAAATTATCCTAAATGGATTGAGGAAATCCAAGAACGTTTCGATTGTTTAGGAAGTTATGGTCTTCACCTCGAACGATCGAGCCGCACACCATAGTTGGCCGAGCTCCGTCATCAAGGAAATCGAGGTCTCCGATTATTCCTCTGATAGCGCTACCGCAAAAATTCTTTGATATTGTCAGGAAATTTAAAACCAGATAGGATAGTTTCCAGCTCAGAGGAAGACGTACTGAGGGTTGCAGAGGCGAGAAGTTTATTTGGAATTCCCGGTTTACAGCATGAACTGGCGTTAAGCTGTCGAGATAAAGTCACGATGAAACAATCGGCCCTTGATGCCGGATTAAAGATTATTCCCTATACCACCTGCCAAGGCTTTGGAGATATTATTTCGGCGTTCGATCGTTGGGAGACGGTTGTTCTCAAACCTCGATGGGGCGCAGGGTCTGCAGGCATTACGATATTGCATTCGAAAGATGACCTGCCCGCTTTAGCTACCAAGCCGGAATTCATACGAAACGTGCATTCAAACCAGTATTACTTAGAGGAATATTGTTCCGGTTCCGTCTACCATGTGGATGTAGTCTATATCAATTCCGGTTCGATTCTGATCTCACCATCACGATATCTTGTCCCGCCACTGGATTTCGAGAAACAAAACACCGGTTCCGTGATGTTGGATGAGAACGGTGCCGACTATTCCGAGCTGCTCCGACTGACAAAGCAATTAATTGCATCTTTCAACGATCAGACGATTCCGAATGTGATGCATATCGAATTCTATAAGAATGAAACCGGTGATTTCGCATTCGGGGAAATGGCGGCACGCAGAGGAGGCGGTCTCATCAAGCAGGAGCTGGCAGCCGCCTATGGCATAGACCAAAAGCAAGGCCAACTTCCTATTGGAACTTGGTCTTGTCGATGCGGATACGAATATTACGCGATCATCTCAGTATGGCATACTGCTGGAAACCGCCGGATTGAACTGGCCAAAGGAAAAAGAAATCCCGGATTGGGCGGTTTTTGGAATCTGTGGGCAAGAAAAAAGGTATCGCCTCATAACTCTGTTGATTCTGACAGGAAATTTCTTATTTCCGGCAAGAATGAATCTGAGATTATTCAACGTTCTAATTATCTTATAAATAGTCAATATAATGAGTAAAATTAACTTTTTACAGAGGGACAATTGTAACTAATTCTGCAGCAGGTTCTATATATGACGAATTATTATGTAGCATTGATAATTCTACTGAATCTAGACTCTTCCGTAAAATAATGATACTAGTATCGCTAGGGATATTGGGAGCCAGCATTGGCGTCTACACGGAAGCGCAGCAGGTAGTCTGACTGCATCAAAATGGTCGACATCTCAAGAAACCAGCATGTCTCTTTTCAGCAAACTTTTCAGGCACTACCACAATAGAAGATAAGCAAAATGAGGGTGGCCGTCAGGTCACCCCCGAACGTATGCGGAACACACATAAAATCAGCGGTATGCATCCCAGAGGGGCGCGGGAAACAGCAGATTCTCCATTTCGGACCATTCCTCACACAAGTCCACTTCCGGTTCGCGCAGCCACCACAGCTGAATGCCATCCATGATTTCCATGGCTTTGCGCACCACCGGTCGCATGCTGCCGGCCCATGCGCCCAATTGCGGCGGAACCACCCACGGGTATTTCGAGTAGTGTTCCCAGATGTCCTCCATGCGTCCCATGAATTCGTCATGCAATGGGTGATCCGGGTTCAGGGATTCCGCCGACAGCACGGTGAACAGCTGCACCATCATGCGGCGGCGCGAGTTGTGTTTCACCAGGTAGCGCAGATACGCGGGAAAATGCGGCGCGGACGGGTCGCTGCCCGGCATGCCCGAAGAGAAGAAGTCCTCCGGCGTGCCGGTCTGCCCGTAGTATTCGTCATATACCAGCGCCAGCATTTTGTCTTTGTTGTCGACGTATCGCAACACGCCTTGTTTGGAGATGCCGACGCGATCGGCCACGTCCTGGATGGAAATGCCGTTGAATCCGCGTTCGCTGATGAGCTGCACCGCCGCATCCAGCACTTCCGCACGACGCTCTTGTGGCGATTTGCGGGTACGTTTCGAGAGTCTCTTCCTCTGCCATGACTCCGAGTCTAATGCCCTTTGCGTCGATTGTCGTTGATTGACGGCGCCGATGCCACGTCATCGTGGGGCGCATCCGCTTGAATCCATCCGTGACGCCATACGCGGGTCAGATCCCATGCTTCGAGATTGCCGCCGTTGCGCGGGTCACGTGGCGGTTTCCCTTCGCCGCTGCCTGGTTTCGCGGAACGCGCAAGCTGCTAGCTCCAATAGACCTGCCCCCGCCGACGCATCCCATGCCGCGCGTTGCAATCGCGACACTTGACGGTATGCGTCCCGCTCGGTTCCGGCCGTGCAGGGCCCACCGGTTCTCCACGCACCACTCGCCCACAAGTACAGGGATATGGCGGGCCGCCGAACGGATGGCGATTTCGCGCGCACCCACCAGCATTCGGTACAGCCATGGCAGGTGCCGCGATCGCAGGTACAGTCGGCGTGCCGGTCCCGCGAACAACGGCTCCTCCATGGCGATGAGATATTGGTGGGTGTCGAGCATGACGTTGCGCATGCCGGCGCGACGGAACCAGTCGCCCCAGCGGAGCAGTCGGAAGCCGTCATGGAATACGATTATGGTTTCCGGCGCAGTATGGCGCGCAGCCGGGTGTAGGCGTCGCGGTAGAAGCGCTTCAGAAAGCGTAGTGGGACATGCGTGCTGCCGGAGGCCTCGCGGACGTCCTTCGCCGTATTCGACGTGCCATGGAACACCGACCAGCTCACTGGTTCGTTGAGCACTTCGATGCTGTGTAGGGTCGGCTCGTCACGATATCGGCGGGCCAATCGTTCCAGCACATTCAGCGCGTATTCCACCAAGTCCGGATTCTGCGCCCATTTGCACACGCCCGTCAGACCGCCGTTGTCGAAACCATTCTGTGAGCCGGGCACGGTATGCAGGTCGATCATGATCTTCAGTCCGTCTCCCGCGCGCCCAACGGAACGCGCGCGGTCGAGGTATGCGATGCAGCCCGGATGTCCGGGCCAGTCGCCGAAGATGAAATATGGTATGGGAATGCGCACGAGATTGAGCCCATGGTCGGCGATGATGCGGAAATCCTCCAGGGTGATGTAGGCGTCGCGGTGCCGGCGCAGTTCCTCGGCGAGATTCCGCTCGGACCAGAGGGCGCCGTGCGTGCGATGCATCCAGATTTCGTCGTCTTCGTCAGTGCGGACGAACGGTTCCGGATCCATCCATTTCTCCAGCACCAGCCAGTTGCCGAGGTTCACGCCGTTGATTCGCTCGTCGATGCCCAGCACCATGCGTCTCACCGCCTTTCCACGCGGGGTTTCGCCCGACTTGCCGTTTCCGCCCATTCAAAAAACCAAACAGCCCAAACCAAACCCCCTATTTTCAGCCCAATGGACCAAGGAACGCAACGTTCCTTGGCCCATTGTATGCGTCCCGCAATCAGCCACGCGGCCGGTTGGAATCGGACCACGGCCGGATTGGGGTTTCGGAATGATCGTGGCCGGATGGGCGGGATCAGTCGACCGGCTTCGTCTTGTCCGCCTCGTAGTCGAAGAAGTCGAAGTCGGCAGTCTTCTCATGCAACGCGGCATCGGTGACGGCGACGCCGACCATGGTGCCGGTGAATTCGCCATACTTGCAGTATTCATCGGAGAAGGTGGTGGTATCGAAGTCGGGGCCGGCGATGGCGAAAGGCTGGGCTACTTCTGGATGGGGGAACCAGTCTTGGGCGATGCAGCGTCCAAGGTCCCATGCGTCCCAGCCGATCCAGCCGGGAGTGTTGACAGTGTCAGTGAGCAGCTTGTAGTTCCAGTAGTAGAAGCCGCTGCCCTTGCTCCATGCGGCGAGCTGGGATTCGGCTACGCCCTGGTACAGCGAGCGCTTCTGTTCGGCGGTCAGGGTTTCGACCTGAGCCCCTTCCTCGCCGTTGAGCACGCTTTGTCCGCCGTGGGTGTCCACACCGCAGCCGACGGAGTTGAACAGGCACCACTCCCCCACAATCACCGGGAAGTATTCGCTCATCTCGGCGATCATCGGCGCATAGGTATTCCTCACGAAGTCGTCGTAGCCCTCCGCTGTCTGCGGGCAACCCATCGTTTCGGCGGTCATGAGGTATTGGTGGGTATCGAGGACCACGTTCTTAAACTCGGGCGCGAGCTTGCCGTCGGGGCCGCGCATGAAGTCCTTCCACTGTTCGATGTCGAAACCGTCGTGGAACACCACGACTTTGTCGGTCGGCAATGCGCCCTTGTCGGCGTCGCGCAGACGGTGGTAGGCGGTGATGTAGAAGTTCTTGAGCCAGTCGAATGCGATCGGGCCGGTGCCTTCGGCGAGTTCCGGATCGACCGCCTTGTAGCGTTCGGTCACGTTCGCCATCGGCCAGCAGGTGGTGGTGTTCGGCTCGTTGATGATTTCGATGCCCATCAGCGCCCGACGATGGCCGTACCGCCTGGCGAGGCGTTCGAGCACGGACAGCACGAATTCGACTTCGTCGGGCAGCTGCGCCCACTTGCACACGCCGGAGATGCCGCCGTTGTCGAAGCCGTTCTGGCTCATCGGCGCGGTGTGCAGGTCGATGAGGATGGTCAGACCGTATTTCTCGGCCCAGTTGAAGGCCTTGTCGAGTTCGTCGATGCAGCCGATGAACGGCGCGCGGTCGCCGAAGATGAAGTACGGCACGGGATGCGCACGGAGTTCAGCCCCCACGATTTGATGGTGGCAAAGTCGCGCTCGTTGATGTATTCGGCGCGGTGGGTCCTGATGCGCGCCTCGTACACGGCCGGATCGAGTTGCGTCGGCAGATAGTATTCGTCATCGGCAGTGGTTCCATCGAATAATGCCGGGTTCATCCACTTTTCCAGAACCAGCCAGTTGCCGAGGTTCACGCCTTTGATGTAGTCGAGGTTCATATGCACTCCTTCGTACGTCATGCAGTTTCTATTACTTAGTAACTACTTAGTTATAGTCAATACATTTCCGTTCCACACGCAACCCAATCTCGTCGGCATCCCACGGCGAAGGACTGCTCGGATAAGAAAAAACCACCAATAAAACAAAGATTGTGCCCGCCGCGCATGGAGGGGATCCATCGCGGCGGGCACCTCATGGGCAGGACGTCGGTGATCGGCATATCGCCGAGAAAAAAAGGGGAAAACCGGCATTACGCGCGAGCCGACGCCGTATCACTCCGGCTCAGTCCAGCACGAAAGTGTTGAACGATCGCGGAGCAAGCGTCACCTTTGAAACCACGTTCGGCGGCATCGGGATCGGCGAATTCGAACGGGCGCTCCTCGTCGAGGGCGTTCTGCGCCACGACCACCACCGTGCCGTCCGGATTGCGGAAGGCGATGGCCATGGAGTTGAAGTGGCTGGTGGTGCCGAGCACCTTCGCGCCGGGGCTCACGAAATGGGAGAAGTGACGCATCACGTAGTATTCGGGATTGCGGCGCACCTCATGCGTGTCGGCGGTGATGGGTGAACAGGGAGTTCTGCCACCAGCCCCATGTGGAATCCTGGTCGTCAAGAATCATGTTCCAGTAGGTGTATGCGGTGGCGCCGTTGCGGAAGTAGTGGTTAATCAGATGGAAGATGTACCCGCGTACTCCCAGCTGTTGTCGCCGGTGCCGCATTCGACCCGACTGGATCAGCTCGATCTCCGGCCATGATTCGTGCGTGCGGGCGATGCAGTTCTGGCCGGCCCACTGGTAGGCGATGCCCTTGATGTACTTGCGCGCGCCGTCGTCGAAGAGGATGTTGTCGACGAAGCGGTTGTAGTTGTTGAGCGTCATGCCATAGCCGCCGCCGGTCCGCCATGTCCTCCGGGCCGTTGAGGGTGCCCAGCCAGATGTCGGTGTCGAGTCCGGCCTCGTCGAACGCCGGTCCGGAGGTAGTCGCGGATGAACACCTTGAGCGCTTCGGAATCCCACAGGGCGCTCGGGAACTTCTGGTCGGCGAACACCTCGTTCTGCACGTGCAGCTGGTTCACAGTGATGCCGTGCTCGGCGTAGGCCCGGATGTACTTGACGAAGTATTTGGCATAGGCTCTGAGGTTCTCCGGGGTCTGCACGAGACGGCCGTAGTTGTAGGCCTTCGGGCGCTTCATCCACGTCGGCGGGCTCCACGGGCTGGAGAACAGTTGCATGTTCGGCTGCCATTCCTGCGCGCGGTGGATGTACGGGATCAGGGTCTGTTCGTCGTGTTCGACGGAGAAATGTTCCATCTCGTAGTCGCCGTCGGCCTCGTCGTAGCTGTACCAGTGGTCGGCGAAATCGTTGGCTCCGACGGGGGCGCGGTTGAAGGTGAAGTTCATCTCGTCGGGGCTGAACAGTTCCTTGATGATCTGGTCGCGTTCGGCTTCGCTGACGTTCTGCAGCGGCAGCCAGCCGAGTTCGTTGAAGCAGCCGCCGAAGCCGCGCAGGGGCTTGGTATTCGTTGCCGTCGAGCTGCAGGTCGGCCGCGGTGGTGGCGTTGGTGGATTCGATGTCGGAGGTTCGGTCGGCAAGCTTGTCGTCTTGCGTCGTTGCAATCCAGGTGGTCATGATGCTCCTTGGTATCGTCGTTGATAATTCGAATATGCGTTGATGTTTGGTATGGATGGGATGCGGGGCGATTTGGCCCCGCGGAGGGAGACAGTCTACGAAAACGACCATCTCCCCGGTTTGGAGCAGCTGTCTTACTTGACCTTCTTGATGGCCATGATGAAGATACAGCCGATGATGGCCAATGCGATGGCGACCGGGAACGCGAAGTTGTAGCCCAGTGCCACGACGATGGTGGACATGATGACCGGACCGCACATCTGGCCGAGGGTGGTGGCCATGTTCAGGATGCCCAGATCCTTGCCGGCTTCTTCCTTGTTCGGCAGGACGTCCACGAGCAGGGCCTGGTCGACGGCGGAGTAGACGGCGTAGCCGAGACCTGCGATGCCGGCGAACAGGTACATGCCCAGCGAAGACGGAATCAGCCACGGCATGGCGATGCCGACGGCGAAGAGCACGGAGGCCACGACGACCGGAACCTTACGGCGACCGATGAAATCGGACACCGGGCCGGAGATGAAGGAACCAACCAGGGACATGACCATCATGATCATGGACACGACGGACACGGTGACGGCGGATTCCTTTGACGGACTGGCCGATGTAGTTCTGATGATGTACAGCTGGTAGACGTTGATCATCTGGTAGCTGATGAGCATGCAGAAGCGGCCGGCGAAAGCCTTGTAGAAGTCATGGGCGGTGGAGAACTTCGGCGGGCGGAAGGAGACGAGGATGTCCTTGAAGGAGCCTTCGTCCTTCGGCAGGAAGTCGGCGGACTGCTCCTTCGGCAGGATGATCACGGCGACGACACCGCCGAGGAACATGAGCACGCCGGCGACGGCGAAGCCCGGAACCAGGTTTTTCGATGAACAGGGCGCCCAGCATGGTGCCGATTGGAGCGCCGATGGTGGAGCCGGCGCCGTAGAAAGGCGGACATGGTTCCGCGGATGCCGGACGGCACGCGGTCGGACAGGATGGCCACCAGCGGAGCGATCATGCAGTTGAGACCGAACATGCAGCCGCAGTAGAAGATCGTCAACAGCACGGCGTTATGCGTGGTGCCGGTCAGGAACAGCATGACGCCACCGAGCACGGCTCCGAAGAGGATCCACGGGGTACGACGGCCGAACCTGGAACGGGAACGATCGGAGAAGTTGCCGAACATCAGGTTGGCGACCAGAGACGCGACGGCGGTGAAGGCGTTGACGACGCCCACCAAAGCGTCCGGATTGACGCCCGGGATGGTCTTGTAGTGCATCGGCAGCAGCACTGCGGAGACGATGCCGAGGCCGGACATCCACAGGAGACCGAAGACGATGAAGCCGGCTCCGAAGCGGAACATGGTCACCTTGTCCAGCGGTTTGCCGGTCTCAGGCGATAGACGCGGATCCTTCTCCGCGGCGGCGACGTTGGCGTTGTACGCGGGCCAGACGCTCTTCCTTGCTTGCAATTGCCTCACTCATGAAACTCTCCTTTGAATCATGCTTCAGTAGTGAATTTGCTTGTGGTTGTGTATCTCGATTTAGGTCAGGGGGGCTGCTTCGCCCCTCCGTTAACTACCACTTGGTAATTAACGTATCCATAGCGTAAATCATCTTTCCCGAAAACGCAAATCGGTCCGTCACCGACGCGCTCACCGGTTTTCATAAAGGCGATTCACACTGTTTGATTATCGGACAGCCGCCTTGTTTTTTATTACTTAGTAGCTGCTTAGTTAAATGATATTACATTTCTATTTTTCTGTCATTTTCGGCGTGTTCCAATGGTTTTGCACCCACTTCCCCACTTCGTCCTGTACCTTAGTAAGCACAAGATAAAGGAGATTGCATGCGTCGCCGCACCGAGAACAGACCCAAGAAACGAATGAGCGCCGAGGACCGCAGAAAGGCGATTCTCGAAACCACCATCTCGTTCATCTCCCAGTTCGGTTTCTGGGGCTTCACCATCCGCGATGTGGCGCAAGCCCAGAACATCACCGAAGCCGGCCTCCTTTACTACTTCAAATCCAAAGAACAACTGCTTGAGAAAACCCTCAAATACGCCGATCGGACCAATCAGATCGCCATCGCCGAGCATCTTGGCGTGCAGGGCGTGACCGGCGAAGTCCTTGACGACGGCATCGCATACCATTGCGATCTTGGCCTGAAGGCCATTTCCACAGGAACCGTGGAGACCAACGCCGACCGTCCGGAGATGGTCCGTCTCTACCCCTGCTGGAAAGCGAGGCGTTGAGCAAGGACCATCCGTGCACGAGTATTTCGAACAGCGCGAAATCAATCTGCTGAAGGAATACACGTTCGCGGCCAAGCGCGACGGTGTCGCCGATCCGGAAGCGCACCGCGCTGCAGGTCCTGTCCGCGATGGAAGGCCTGCAGCTGCGCTGGCTCAACGGATCGCATGACGTCGACTTTGTCGGGGAATGGAAGGCCATCATCGACCTGCTCATCCCCTGACCCAGTCGAGCCGTCACGTCGCCGTCACCGTTGCCACCACCGCTTTGCCGCTCAGCCGGCGATGACGGCCACGTTCCAACGGCCAATCGTCAGCATGTCGCCAGCTGCGATCTTCGCGCCTTCTTTCAAAGCGACCGCCGCGGTAGCGGATTCGTCAACGGTGCCGTCGGAACCCACTACCACCGGGGCGACCACCACATCGCCCGACACCGGGCTGGCGATGGTGACTTCGTCGGCGGAATAGTTGAGCAGATACGTCACCTGCTCGCCGCGAGCGTTCGTTCCGCGACGCACCGTCACCTGTCCGGCGAGCGCGGTGCCGGCATCGGCGATGCCCGCATGCTCCACGGCTTCGCGTAGAACAGCTCGGATGGTATCGGCGTCGAGCAGGGGTGGCGATCCATTCGGCGTCGCCCTTGCCGAAGCCATGTCGGGTCACCGCGGCGTAATCCTTCCACGCGTAGTGGCCGTAGCTGGCGAGCACGTCGGTGCCGTCGAATGGGGTGACCAGTTCGATGAGCGCCTGCGCGTCGCTTGCCGGGGTTTTGGCGAGCGTTCCGGCGAATTCCACGGACACGTGGCCGTTTGGACGGGTGGTGAATTGGTTGTAGGTCATGCCGAACACGTCGGTGAGGTTGTGCGGCGCGCGGTCGTGCCATACGGTCACCTCGTCGTCGGTTACGAAGGAGCGCATGGTGGAGACAAGGTGACCGCCGTTGGAGACGAATTCGCGCAGACGGTCGGTTGTTTCCTGCGGAGTGCAGTACAGTGCCGGGGTCACGATCATCTCGTATTTGGCCAGGCGTTCGGCCGGCGCGTCGGACGGGATGAAATCGCATTCCACGTTGAGTTCGAACAGCGCGTCGTAGATGTTGCGCACCACGTCGTTGTACTTGAGGGTGCCGCCGAATGGGAAGCCGGCCTCGATGAGGAACCAGTCGAGCGCGGTCAGCGATTCGTTGCTGACCATGATGGCCACCTTTTGTTGTGCTTCTTCAGGTGGACGAGCCGCTCCCCCACTTCCGGTTTGGCGATCTCGCGGCCGAACATGCCCGCCTCGCGGTAGGTGGGATTCGGTTCGAGGTCGTGGCTCAGCAGGCCCTTCCAATATGTTTCAAAGGAATTGTGGATGGAGTGCCAGTGCCAATATTCCACCATGTCGGCGCCGGAGGCGAGGTGGGAGTAGGCCTGCAGGCGCAGCTGGCCCGGGAACGGCACCCAGCCGTGCTGGCCCTGGGCCTCCGTTTCGAGCACCAGGTAGTTCCTGCCGTCCTTGGTGGAGCGGGTCATGTCGCCGCCGAAGGCGATCTCCTTGCCGGTCAAATCGTCCTCGGTGGGGTGGTAGATGTCCACGCCGGTGATGTCCACGGCGGTCGAGGCCTTGAAGTGGTCGACGGCCGGCTGCACGCCATAGGAGTATCCGCGCCATTCGAAATCGAAGTTGTGGGTGATGAACTGGTCGTCATGCGCGTATTCGCGCACGATGTCGGCCTGCCACTGCAGGAAGGCGCGCACCTGGTCGCGGCGGAACTTGTCGAATTCGCCGCCCAGGGACTCGTTGATGGTGGCGGTCACGTCCGGGAAGTCCTCCCAGGAGTCGATGCGGTTGGACCAGTAGTCGAGGCCGAAGTGGTGGTTGAGCTCGTCCAGATCGCCGTGGAACTTCTCCCGCAGGTACTTGACGAACAGGCGCTGCATGTCATCGGAGACGGAATCGTAGTATTTCGTCTCGTTGTCCACCTGATAGCCGATGACGGCCGGATGGTCGGCGACATGGGAGATGAGCTTGCGAGATCACGCGTTCGCCGTAGAAACGGTAGGTGGCGTTGACGATGTCCATGATCTGGCGCGCGCCATACTTGCCCTGTCCGTTCGGCGTGACCGCGAGCACGCTCGGGTCGAGTTTGACGAGCCAGCTGGGCACCGCGTAGGTCGGCGTGCCGACGATGACATCGATGCCGGCACGCTGCGCGGCGTCGAGCGCGCGGTCCACGTAGGTGAAGTCGAACACGTCCGGCTGCGGTTCGCAGGTGCTCCACGTGGATTCGGCGATGCGGATGACGTTCAGCCCCGCGTCCTTCATCATTTTCATATCCTCATCGATGCGGTCGATGCCTTTCATCATGAGGTATTCGTCATAGTATGCTGCGCCAAAAGGATGTGGTCCACTTCGTTGCGACTCATGGTTTTCTTGTTCCTTACGTCTTCGCTGACTACGGTCGAGATTTTTATCTAACAAGTATTAGATATAAGAAATATATTATCTGCCCGCACATATGTCAAGAGGCTTGGAAATAAGGCGTGTCTTACCTAATAAACATTAGATATACGACCAGCCGCTACTTTTTACCGGTATCCGTCCCATACCGGAGAGGGAAAAATCAACCGTTCGAAGGCGAGCCATTCGTCATACAGGTCGATCGGCGGTTTGCGCATCCACCGCAGCTGGATACCGTCCATCGCCTCGATGCATTGCCGTACGATCGGCCGCATATTATCCCATCCGCCGACTTCCGGAGGCAGTTTCCATGCGAACTTTGAGTAATGCTCCCACGTCAGATCCGGTCGGTTTTCGAAATACTCGTGCAGTGGATGGTCCGCGTTGAACGATTCGGTTTCCAAAAACCATGTACAGCTGCAGCAGACTGCGGCGTTGCGCATTGTAGCGGACCAGAAACCGCAGATATGCGGGAAACAGCATGCCGTCAGAATCGCTGCCGGGCAATCCCGACTTAGCGAAGTCGGCGGGTGTGCCCTGCTGGTCGTAGCTATCGGTGACCAGCAGCGACAACAACCGCTCCTTGTTGCCGATGTAGTGCAGCAGTCCGGGCTGGCTCATGCCGATGGCGTCGGCGATGTCCTTGAGCGACGTACCGTAATACCCCTTCTCGCCGATCAGCTTGCCCGCCGCCGCGATGATTTCGCGTTTGCGCTCTTCGGGCGATTTGCGGATACGTTTCTTCCCCTCGGTAACCATATGGAACAGCGTACCATCGGACGGGCCCTCGGCCGGTCACGCCTGAAGACGTCCGGATGCTTCGGGTCGCCCGGTTCGTCGGCGAGCACACCCTCAAGGCCGAGAAACTCCTGCCAGAATTCCAGCGAGTTGCCGTATGGGATGGCCTGGCTTCCGCGCGCCTGCAGGTTCGCCTTGGCCTCGAACACGTCCTCCTCGCGGATGCCGTCGAAGTAGCTTTCCAGTCGGTCGAGATTCGTCGGATCGTAGAACAGCGAGCCGATGATTTCAGTAAGCCGCTCGGCGCGGGCCACCGGCAGCGAATCCCAGTGGCGGAATTCGATGAAGTTCTTCAAACGCACGTCGTTGAAGTGCGTGGAGATCACATGGTTGATCTCGTACGCGTTGAGCTCGCGGTCCGGGTACACGTCGTTCGCGTTCTCGTAGAACGCCGGATGGTGCAGATCGGTTCCGGGCACCGCCAGCGCTTCGGGCGTGTGCGTCAGGTCGGCGAACATCATCGGCGTGGACAGCACGTCACGCGCGTAGTCCTCCCAGCCGAAACGCTGATCGAACAGGCCAGGAATGACGTTCGTGCGCTGGAAATCGAGATAATCCCACATGCGTTGGCGTAGCAGCGGATAAGGATTCTCCCCACCTTCGAAATACGGAGTGTTACGGAAGAACCATGCCAGAATCGGGCCGATCACCGTGCCCAACCGCAGTTTGGCGATCGCGTCCTGTTCCGAAACGTAGTCGATGCTGACCTGTGTCGAAGCGGAGCAACGCATCATGCGGACCGAACTGTCCGACACGTCCCCAGGTAGGCGGTCATCGCCTTGTATCGGTCCTTCGGATTGACGGGAATGTCGGCGTAACTGGATTTCGGTTGGTAACCATAGTTGACGAGTCGGAAACCAAGTTCTTCGAGGATGGGGTCGACTTCGCGGCGGAACGCGCCGTACAATGTGGCGAGCTCCTCCGGCTTGTGCAGGATGCCGATGGACGTTTCCAACTGTCCGCCCGGTTCCAAAAAGATACGGGAGATGCCGTCACGGGCGAGTCCGACCAGTCGCCCGTTTTCCCAGTATTCCTTGTTTTCGTCGTAATACGGGCGGATGCGGTTGAGCAACGCTTCAATGCCGTTGCTTTCGTAGTAACCGCACCGCGGTCGTCGCTGTTATGTACCGGCAGGTGTTCGATTTCCACGCCAAAACCGCCGGTGCCGCGCTGTTGGCAGCCGGATTCGAAGAATTTGATAAGGCTTTCCACATGCTTCGGATTCGGCTCGGTCAGCAGGTGCGCGTACGTGATCTTTGGCGTTGTCATAGTGGCCATCTAACGAAAAGCGCCATTCGCAACGCAGGCTACGCTATACGGAAAATCGATAACCGACCATCATTCCCCCATCGATTTGGCTGGCGATTTGAATGCCGATTCGACGACCATCGATTTTACGATCGCCGAATCAGCCGTCGATGTGGCGGCTCGAGATACCGTCGAACCGACGTCGGGAAAGTTTCCCAACGTCGGTTCGACGGAAATAAGAATGGCGATTCAAGCGGCCTTCTCGCTGTTGCGCGCCTCTTCGGCTGCGCGGTGCGCCTTCTTGGCAGCGGAGATCATCAGCTTGATGCGGTTGAGCTGGTTGGCTTCCGAAGCGCCCGGATCGTAATCGATGGACACGATGTTGGCTTCCGGATGCAGTCGGCGGATCTTGCCGAACATGCCGCGGCCGGTCACATGGTTCGGCAGGCAGGCGAACGGCTGCGCGCAGATCACGTTCGGGCATCCCTGTTCGATAAGCTCGAGGATCTCGGCGGTGAGCAGCCAGCCTTCGCCGGCCTGCACGCCGATCGACGTGACCTCGGCAGCCTTCTTGACGAGTTCGGGCATCGGCAGATCCTGCGAGAACTTGCCGTGAGCCAGATCGACCGCCTCGCGTACCGGCGCGTTATACAGGTCGAGGCCCTTGCGCATCAGCGCATAGCCGAGCTTGCTGCCGCCCATGCCGAGGTAATGCTCGTTCCAGTCGGTGATGTACGGGCGCGTGGTCATGAACTCCATGATGCCGGGCACCACGGCCTCGCAATCCTGCGATTCGATGACGTCGACGACATGGTTGTTGGCATCCGGCTGGTATTTGACGAGGATCTCGCCGACCACGCCGACGCGCACCTTGCGCGGCACGTCCTTCAACGGCAACGCGTCGAACGACTTGACGATCTCCTTGACGAGCGTCGGATACGGCAGGTATTCCGCCATGAACTTGCGTGCCGTCTTGGAACGACCGTGGTTCTCGAGCGTCTCGCGCACGATGGTGTCCCACGTCTTGTACAGCTGGTTCGCGCTGCCGGGTGTCACTTCGTACGGACGCACGCGGTACAGGCACTTCATCAGCAGATCGCCAACGATAAGCGCCTTGATGGCACGATGCAGCAAAGCCGGCGTGGCGGTGAAGCCCGGATTGTCCTCCAGGCCCTGCGTGGAGATCGCGATGACCGGGATCTGCGGGTAACCCGCGTCGATCAGGGCCTTGCGGATCAGGCCGAAGTAGTTGGTGGCTCGGCACATGCCGCCGGTCTGCGTGATGGCGAGCGCGGTGTGGTCCGGATCGTATTTGCCTTCGAGAATCGCGTCGATGAGCTGTCCGATGACCATGATGGCCGGATAGCAGGCGTCGTTGTTCACGTATTTGAGGCCGGTTTCGACGTCCTCACGGCTGGCGTGCTCCAGAATGTCGAACTTGTAGCCGCCGGAGCGGATCACCGATTCGACGAGGGAGAAGTGGATCGGGCTCATCTGCGGGGCGACGATCGTGTAGTCCTTCATGTTCTTGCCGAACGGGATGCGGTTCGCGTACTTGGACAGGGTCGCCGAGTTGTGTGCGGACGCGCCCTTGCCATTTGTCTGCGTTTTGGCGGTTTCTTGCGATTCGCCCTTGCCGTTTTCCGCCGCGCGCTTGGATGCGGCCGTGACGGCTTCGGTGAGTTTCGGATTGGCTTTCATGACGGTGTCGAGCATGACCTGGCGACCGGGGGTCGGCGCTTCGGTGCCGGTCTTGCGGAATCCGTCGTTCTTCTTGTTGCGTTCACGCTCTTCGACGGCCGCCTTGAGCGAGCGCAGGCGGATCTTCGCCGCACCCAGGTTGGAGACCTCGTCGATCTTGAGCAGCGTGTACACGTCGGCCTTGTCGGCGAGGATCTCGGCCACCTGGTCGGTGGTGATGGCGTCGAGGCCGCAGCCGAACGAGTTGAGCTGCACGAGTTCGAGGCCCGGATAGGAGGCGACGAAGTGCGCGGCCGCGTAGAGGCGCGAATGGTAGGCCCACTGGTTGGTGACGCGCAACGGCATGCGGTTGACGGTGACCTTGCGGTCGTCGACGTGGCGGAATCCGTTCGCGTTCTTCTTGCGCGGGTCCTCTTCGCCTTCGGACAGGAAGTCGGTCAGGTCGAGCTTCTCCCCCGGCTGCAGTTCGCAGATCGAATCCTCGGAGAGGACGACCATGCCGAGCGCGCAGATGGTTTCGGGGATGCCGTGGTTGATTTCCGGGTCGATGTGGTAGGGGCGTCCGGCAAGCACGATGCCGCGGCAGTCGTGCTCCTTCATGTAGGCGAGGGCTTGAGGCCTTCCTGCTGGACGTCGTGCTTGAACACTTCGTTTTCGGCGTAGGCGGCCTTGACAGCAGTTTCGGCCTCTTCGCGGCTGACGCTCGCCCATGCGAACTCCTCGACGATACGGTCGACCATGAGCTCGTGGTTGGCGAGGTTGAAGTACGGGTGCATGTAGCGCACGTCGGGGTCACGCAGTTCGGGCATGTTCGCGCCGACGACGAGCGGATAGTTGGCGACGACCGGGCAGTTGTAGTGGTTGTCCGTGTTGGGCACGAGGTTGTCCTCGTAACTGACGCACGGGTAGAAGATCGTCTTGATGCCCTTGTTGAGAAGCCATTTGATGTGGCCGTGCACGAGCTTGGCCGGGTAGCAGATGTTCTCGGAGGCGATCGATTCGATGCCGGTTTCGAACAGTTCGTGCGAGCTGCGGCCGGAGATCATCACCTTGAAGCCCAGCGAGGTGAGCAGCGTGAACCAGAACGGGTAGTTCTCGTACATGTTGAGGGCGCGCGGGATGCCGATTTCGCCTCGGGTGGCGTTCTTGTCGGTGAGGCGGCGGTAGGCGAAGCAACGCTTGTATTTGTAGTCGTACAGGTTGGGCCTGTCGGAACGCTGCTTCTTGGAATCGCCGCCGCGTTCGCAACGGTTGCCGGTCACGTAGCGCGAGCCGTCGGAGAACGTGGTGATGGTGAGCTTGCAGTGGTTCTGGCACAGCTTGCACACGTCACGTTCGGACGTCATGGACAGGTTGTCGAGGTCGCTGCCGGACACGATGCTGGATGCGGTGTGCGTGACGCCTGCGATATCGACCGTCTTCGCACCTTCCGTAGCGGCGGAATCGCCGTCGTCGAGACCGTCGGCCACGTCGGAATAGTGCATGCGTGCGGTCAACGCGGCGCCGTACGCGCCCATCAGGCCGGCGATGTTCGGTCGGGTCACCTCACGTTCGGTGAGCAGTTCGAAGGCGCGCAGCACGGCGTCGTTGAGGAACGTGCCGCCCTGCACCACCACGGTGTCGCCCAGCTCGCCGGAATCGCGCAGCTTGATGACCTTGTACAGGGCGTTGCGCACCACGGAGTAGCACAGGCCGGCAGCGATGTCCTCGATGGAGGCGCCTTCCTTCTGCGCCTGCTTGACCGAGGAGTTCATGAACACGGTGCAGCGCGAGCCCAGATCGACGGGATGCGTGGAGTTGAGCGCGGCCTGCGTGAATTCCTGAATCGTCAGGCCCATGGACTGGGCGAACGTCTGCAGGAATGAACCACAGCCGGACGAGCAGGCCTCGTTGACGGCGATCGAATCGATCACGCCGTCGGAAATCGCCAGATACTTCATGTCCTGGCCGCCGATGTCGATGACGGCGGTGACGCCAGGTGAAACCATTTCCCGCGCCACGATAGTGGGCCATGGTCTCCACCACGCCCTCGTCCAAGTGCAGGCCGGTGGTGATGAGGCCTTCGCCGTATCCGGTGGCGCAGGAGCGTGCGATCCACGCGCCTTCGGGCAGCTGACTTTGAATCTTCTTGACGATGTTGATGGCGGCGGTCAGCGGGCTGCCTTCGTTGTTGGCGTAGCTGGACCAGACGATTTCACGGTCGTCGTTGACGAGCGTGGCCTTGATGGTGGTGGAACCGGCGTCGATGCCCAGGAAGTGCGGGCCTTGCGCGCCATCCAAAGTGCCGATGTGCGCACGTGCTCGCGATGATGGCGATTGTTGAACGCCTCGCGATCCGCTTCGGTCGGGAACAGCGGAGGCATGGTGGGGGTGTTGGCCGGCAGATTCTTCAGATCTTCAAGGCTTTTCAGAATATCGGCGCAGGTGCGTGCTTCGAAATGCTGGCCTTCCTCGAGTTGGTCCGGTTCGCCGGCGAGCGAGCAGCGCGGAGCCGAACGCCACGTGCCACAGGTGCGCGTCGGTCGGCACGATGAATTCGTCGACTTTGCCTTCGAGCGCGCGGTGGAACGCCTCGCGCAGCTCGGACATGAAGAACAACGGGCCGCCGAGGAAGATGACGGTGCCGTTGAATCGGGCGTCCGGAAGCCAGGCCGGCGATGGTCTGCGTGGCCACTGCGGTGAAGATGGAGGCGGCCAAATCGGGCTTGGCCGCGCCGTCGTTGATGAGCGGCTGAAGATCGGTTTTGGCGAACACGCCGCAACGGGAGGCGATCGGATAGAGCGTCTCGTAATGCTTGGCCATGTCGTTGAGGCCCGCCGCGTCGGTGTCGAGCAGGGTGGCCATCTGGTCGATGAACGCGCCGGTGCCGCCTGCGCAGGAACCGTTCATGCGCTGTTCCGAGTCGGCTTCAGATATGTGATCTTGGCGTCCTCACCGCCAAGTTCGATAATGACGTCGGCTTGCGGATATTCCTCGTCGATGGCGCGGGTCTCGGCGATGACCTCCCTGCACGAACGGCACATGGAGATTATCGGCCAAGGCAAGGCCGCCGGAACCGGTGATGGCCAGACGAATCGGCTCGTCGCCGCGGCCACGGGCCTCAAGTTCTTTGTGGATGTCCTCCAGCAGGCCCGCCACGGTGGCACGCACGTTGGCGTGGTGGCGACGGTAATCGGAGAAGAGCACCGCGTCGAGCGAATCGGTCTGATCGAGCACCACGGCCTTCACCGTGGTGGAACCGATGATGTCAAGACCTACGCGCAACGGCTTCGTATCGCAGGTGTTGTCTGCGGTAACTGCTGCTTCGACCATGTACTGTACCTCTATCGTTCTCATCCGCCGGGTTGCGTCCGTGCCAACACGAACGCCCTGCCCCGGTTATCCAAGTATGTAATGGTAGTCTGTGCCCCTGCCTAATTCGGCACGGTATCGCATAAAGTGCACGACACGACGCATAATTAGACAACGAATATAGTCAGCTTGCCTAATTCCAACCGTTCGTATACGAACCGTTCAAAACCATTCAGGAAGCCGCCCCCTCCCCCGCAGCGCGGTCCTTGCCGTAGATTTCGGGAATGAACCGCGTCTGATCGTGTAGTTTCGACCACAGCACCACCTGCCCGCTTTCCAACGACTTGGGCACATCGATGATGCGCTGGTTGGAGCTGCCGCGAAACTGCAGCAGCGAATCGTGCAGATCCTTGATATACCGGCCATCCACGAGGATATCGATCTGTTCGAGCAGTTCACGCTTGTCGGGGCTTTCGCCTTCGCGCATGAGCTCCTCCCACGTGTAGCCCGTCCAGCACCAGATGTCGCTTGGTGCGGCCGAACCGCTCACGGATCTTGCGTGAAAGCGGCAGCAGCACGCCGGTGTTGAGCAGCGGCTCGCCCCCGAGGAAGGTGATGCCCTGCACGTACGGCAGGCTCAGATCGGCCATGATCTGAGCTTCGAGCCGGTCGTTGTATTCGTGGCCGGCGCGGAAATCCCAGATCGACGAGTTGTAGCAGCCTTCGCAGTGGAATGGGCAGCCGGAGACGTACAGCGAGCAGCGGATTCCCTCGCCGTCGGTCATGAGGAACCGCTTGTAGTCGGCGATCATGTTGTGGCTCATCGCGTTCGTCCATTGTCCGGCGCGCGGGTTGCTGGCGCGGTTTGTCGGAATGAACGGCCCGCGGCCGGTTTCGCCGGCCGCGAAATCACGGCGAGACACAGCGGGATCGGCGCTGCTTACCATACGTTGCTCCTGAATTGCCTGTTGTTTTGCGATTATTGCGATTGATTACTTGGCTTCCTCGAACCATTCGCGTTCGGAACCGTCGTCAAGGGTGACATGGCCGGTTTCGCCGCTCATGTGCTTGACGCGGTGCGCGATTTCCTCGTGTCGGCCGTGCACCATCGGGCGCTGCACCGGATTGCCGAGGTAGCCGCAGGTGCGCTTTGGTCACGTTGCAGCGGTCGGGTCGGAGTTGCCGCATTCAGGGGCACTTGAAGCCTTCTTCGGTCGGTTCGAAGTCACCTTCGAAACCGCATTCGTAGCAACGGTCGATTGGCGTGTTCGTGCCGAGATAGCCGATGCCGATGTTGTAGGCGTAGTCCCACACCGCTTCGAGCGCCTTCGGATTGGCCTGCAGGCACGGGAATTCGCAGTAGTTGATGAAGCCGCCGGAAGCGTAGTACGGGAAGTCCTTCTCGTAGTCGAGCTTCTCCATCGGAGTGGGCTGCAACCACACCGGGTAGTGGAAGGAGTTGGTGTAGAAGTCGTGGTCGGTGACGCCGTCCACTTCGCCGAACTTCTCGCGGTCCATGCGGTTGAAGCGGTCGGTGAGCGATTCGGCCGGCGTGGAGTACACGGAGTAGTGGTAGCCTTCCGCGGTGCTCCAATCCTTGCACAGCTCGTTCATGCGCTTGACGATGGACAGTGCGAATTCCTTGCCTTCCGGATCCCAGTCGTGGTCGCGCATCCAGTCCTTGCCATAGAACACGCTGGTCGCCTCATACAGGCCGATGTAGCCGAGGGACACGGTGGCGCGTTCGTTGCGGAACAGCTGGTCAACGTTGTCGTTGGCGCCGAGACGACCGGAAAATGCGCCGAAGCGGAACAGGGTCGGGGCGTTGACCGGAGGTGGCCTGCTTGCAGCGCATGATGCGGAACTGGAGGGCCTGATGGGCGACTTCCATACGCTCGTCGAACAGCTTCCAGAAGCGAGCCTTGTCACCGTGGGATTCGATGGCGATACGCGGCACGTTGACGGTGACCACGCCGAGGTTCATACGGCCGTCTTCTTCATCCTTGCCGGTCTCCGGGTTGATCCAACCCTGCAGGAAGGAGCGGCAACCCATCGGAGCCTTGAAGGAGCCTGTGATCTTGACGATGTTCTCGTAGAACACCACATCCGGGTACATGCGCTTGGTGGCGGACTCGAGGGCAAGCTGCTTCAGATCGTAGTTCGGGTCACCCGGGTCGGCGTTCACGCCGTGCTTCACAGTAAAGACGAGCTTCGGGAAGATGGCGGTGTGGTGTTCCTTGCCGAGGCCGCGGATGCGGTAGAGGAAGATGGCGCGCTGGATTTCGCGCGCGAACCAGTCGGTGCCGAGACCAAAGCCGACAGTCACGAACGGGGTCTGGCCGTTGGACACACGATTGGAGTTGATCTGGTATTCCATGGTCTGCATGGCGTCGTAGATGGCCTTGCGGGTCTGGATCTTCGCCCAGATCTCACGCAGCTGCTGCAGACGGTCGGACGTCTTGTCGAACGGCTCGTCCATCGGTAGTGCCGGACGGTCCTTTTCGAAATGCAGGCGCTTCGGCTCGACGGCCTTGGCCATGCGCACCTGACGTTCGGCGATCTCGATCGGCAGATCGTCGGGCATGATCTCGTGGGCCTGCTCAAGGAACTTGTCGTAGTCCTTCTTGGCGTATTCGGCGAAATGCTCGTCGGCGCGGTTGGCGGTCTGGCCACCGTACTGGCTGGAGGCCACGTCCTTCATGATCTGGGTGATCTGCGTGGCGGCGATGGAGATGCTGTTCGGCGAACCCATCGGCGCGTTGCCGAGGGTGAAGCCGTTGGCGAGCATATCCCAGTAGTTCGGCAGCGAGCAGTTGGACTGCGCGGTGAACGGCGAGTAATCGGCGTCGTGGAAGTGGATGTCGCCCTTCATGTGGGCGTTGGACACCGCGTCCGGCAGCATGGAGAAGGCGGATGCCTTGGACACCGCGCCGGCCAGCAGGTCACGCTGGGTGGGTAGACGTTGGAGTCCTTGTTGGCGTTCTCACGCACCAGCGCCTCGTCGCGGTCCACCAAGCGGCGCACGGCCTCGTTGATGTCCGTGGCCTTAGCGCGCTCGATGTCCTTGTTCAGACGGTAGTTGGTGTAGGTGCGGGCCACGTCGTACAGATGGTCCTCGATGAGCCCATGCTCCACGAGGTTCTGGATGTCCTCGATCTTCGCCGGACCGTTGTAACGGTCCTTGATTTCGGCCTCGACCTGATTGGCGATGTCGCGAATCAGCCGTTCCTCCTGAGGACCGATTTTCTTGTCGAGGTCGGCGAAAGCCGATTTCACCGCGCTGATGATGTTGATCGGATCGAAATCGACCACACGCCCGTCGCGCTTCTCGACAAGCACCTTGACCATTTCCGGCGCGTTCTCGGTTTCGGTCGCAACGCCTTCCAGAGTCTGGGTTTCCATGTATATTTCCTTTCCGGGCCGGACCCATCCGGCCAGGTTTCATGCTTCGTCCGCATGCCCGTTCGTACCTACAGATGCACACTCTACGCCAAGGTTGGCACTAAATGTAGTGTCACCACGCCGCTAGAGAAACTATATATTCTACTTTTGGCGAGATTTCGCCATTTTTTGCCTTGTGTGACAAAAAGTAACGATTTCATCTCGGAGTGTCGTTTTGACACAGCCCCCACACACCGTACTATCTTCACGCACGGAGCATTCGCAACACTCGAACATATGTTCCATTTGTCCGCAAGATGATGGAATCTTGACTTATGACTTGGAACCCGGATTACAACCCACCGACGGCGCAGCAGACGTCGAAGCCGCTGCCCCCTGTCTGGCGTCGGAAACCACCGCCGACAACCCTTGGCCGGTGAGCCTGCTCAGCGAGAAGTTCTACACGGCGGTCGAACGTTGGCCCTCCGTATGGGTGGCCGGGCAGATCACGCAGATCAACACGCGTCGTCAGGGAAGCGCCTACATCACGCTGCGCGACGACCAGCAGGACATCGCTATGGAAGTCAACGGCTTCGGACGGTTCGCCGCGGCGGCGGCGCCGTTTGTGCAGGGCGACCGTGTCATCATCCACGGCAAGCCGAACGTGTGGATGAAGCGCACGTCGCTGTCGTTGCGCGGCGACGCGATCATCGCGGCCGGCGCGGGCGGCAGTCTGAAGGCCATGATCGACGAGCTACGCAAGAAGCTTAAGGGAGAAGGTCTGTTCGACGCCGATCGCAAGAAGCCGTTGCCGGAATTTCCGCATTGCATCGGCTTGATCTGCGCGCCGCAGGCACGTGCGGAAGGCGACGTCATCACCAACGTGCGTCTGCGTTGGCCCGTCGTCGGCTTCAAGGTGACGCATGTGCACGTGCAGGGCGAGCAGTGCCCGTCGGACGTGGTAGCGGCCATCCGGCAGCTGGATGCCGATCAGATGTGGATGTGATCATCGTGGCGCGTGGCGGCGGCGCTTTCGAAGATCTGATTGGCTTTTCCGATGAGAACGTGGTGCGCGCCGCCCACACTCCCCTGATTTCCGCCATCGGGCATGAGGACGATTGGACCCTGCTGGATTTGGTGGCCGACCTCAGGGCCTCCACGCCGACCGACGCAGCGAAGAAGGTCGTGCCGGACGTGCATGAGCAGATGCAGCTGATTCAGGTGAACCTGGACCGCATGCGCGTGCGCATCGACGCCACCGTCTCCAACGAGACCAGGCTTATCGAAGGCTACGCGAACCGTCCAAGCCTCACCCAGCCGCTCACCATGTTGGAACCGCATCAGCGTTTCCTTGATGACGCACGCACAAATGCGGATCGGTCGACCCGTATTCTTGACGACGCGAGCCTGACCATCGAGAAAGCGCACGCGTCGCTGACCGCGCTGAGTCCGCAATCCACGCTTGACCGCGGGTACGCGGTGGTGCAATGCGCCGACGGGCATGTGCTTGACGACGCGGACAAGGTGAAGACGGGCGACCAGCTGACCATGACCTTGAAGCACGGCATCGTCGTGTCTGAAGTGAAAACCGTAACGAAGGAGTAGCACATGAGCAACGAAGCAGCACCGGCATCCAGCCTGACCGACAAGGAACGCGAAGCAATCGCGCAGATGCCATACGAGGAGGCGCGCGACAAGCTCATCCAGGCCGTGCAGGCGTTGGAGGCGGGCGGCCTGAACCTCGACCAGTCCATGCGGCAGTGGGAGATCGGCGAGGCGTTGGCCAAGCGCGCGCAGAGCCTGCTTGGCGAGGTCCGAGCCAAGCTCGACGCCGCGCAGGCCGAGCAGGCCACCGCGGCCAACACCGCAGGCACGCAAGACAATCTGGCCTGAGCATCCGTCGCGGCACAGCCGCTCCCCTCGCCTATGGACGTTCCACCGGAACGTCCGTCAAACGGCTTGAGCCCGAACAATCAGGTCCGATTACCCGTCATGTCGAGTCCATATTGTGTGTACAATGGTGACTCGTTGCCTCAGTAGCTCAGTGGATAGAGCACTTCTCTCCTAAAGAAGGTGTCGTAGGTTCGATTCCTATCTGGGGCACTTTATTTTATGCGGATACGCAGCCGATACGTAGTTGCGCCGACACTCTTCTCACACGTCGAATTGCACGGTTGCCAGCAACGCCTTGTGATCACTTCCATCGATTTTCAACGATTTGACCCGACCGGCCAACATGCCGGAATCCAATACGATATGGTCAATGCCCGCAAACGTCGGCACATAATCGATATTCGCAGGCCACGTGAACACCAATCCCCCAGCCGCCTGCTTGGCCGCATCCGTAAACCGCGCTCCCAAGAAATTGCGGAACGGCGTATGATCGTCGGTCGCATTGAAATCACCCATGAACACGTACCTGCGAGACGTATCGTATCGAAGCCGTCCAAGCTCATCCAACGAACGCTTCCACTGCTGCCAATACCCATCGGTCGGGGGACGTGGTATGCACTGAAACGAAACGAATCTGCGTCTGACCATCATTGAACGCAACCGCGGCCCCCTGGCATGAACGACGCGCTCGAATCAACATCATCATCAGCCGGATCACCAAGCGGGCTTGCCGACCACAAACCATTGCCATACACGCCGTCTGAACTTGCCACCTGCGCATACGGCAGCAAATCGCCAATACCAGCCTTGTTCAACTCGTCCACGAAAGCATCGGTCGTTTCTTGCAATGCCAGCACTTCCACGCGCTCGCTACGCACCACATCAACGATTTCCTGAGCGTCGGCACGCCCTTTAAATACGTTGCACGTCATCAAACGGGCGTAATCATCCTGCGTATTGGCGGACGCTCCCGAAACCGCCGCGATCGCGGCACGCGGAAGCTTCGTCTCATTGTAGAAAAACGGATACTGCCACCATACTTGCAAAGCGATCGCTGCAATCGCAAGCAATACCGACATTGTTCGTTTCGAGACAATACCGCAAACCAACGCGATTACTGCAAGAATCGCAAACCAAGGCACCAATGAAACGATAATGGGAACATACGGCCACGCTTGAATCTCAGCAGGCAGTATGTGCGAAACCGTGCCCAGCAAAGCCGCGATCGACAGAATACCAGCCAGAAAACCGCATATGACATTACGTACGCGATGCGACTTAGCTTTCTTCAACGTGCGAATAGGCTTAACAGCCTTCGCCTGCGCTATACGCGGTTTCACTGGCGCACCCGACCGTGCCATACTTCCTCCAATATGGGCATTGCGTTCAAACAGTCTCAAGGCCAAGCCCATGGACGAACGCCATCGATAATAATGCGTTTTACGGTAGCACCGTGCCCATGAGCGCTCTCTCGTAACAGCATCTCCAAAACCGACGGCATTGCCAACCTATCAGCACATGTTCATCGGCATCATCACCATTGCCGTACAGCAAGAATACCCCTCAACACATGCCAAGCATCTAAATAATCCTTCAAAACTCAAGGAAACTAGAAAAAACACTCAACCTTGCCCAACACCCCCTACAACCTTAAAATAAGGTCATGTCTAGAAGCAAAGACTCAACTTCATTGGGAATCGTGTATAGCGACCCCCTAGCATTATGGGCGCTGGATTTTCTTATCCGCCGACAACACGCTCCGCTTGATATCATCTGGACATATTCATCCGGAAAAGAGGTTTTACAAAAATATCGACAACTTCGAACACCCCCAAGCCATGCTTATCGATCTTGACTTACTCGATATTAATTACTCCATTCTTTCACGCCGCATCAAACTCATCGATTCCAATATCGGAACAGTAGGAATCGCATCTTCCCTTACCGCAAGAAAGTTTAGAAGCACGGAATACATCACAAATTAATCTAATAGTTCACAAAAAAAGATTCCATCGAAGAGATAATCAGAGCTGTCGGAAGCGTCTCAAACCATCCTAAGCTAATGCATTGGACATCAAAAGATCAAGCATCACCATTGTCCAAGAAAAGAGCTTCAAATAATACGAATGACCGCTCGGGGATTCACCTACGCATCAATAGGGGGACGTCAGCTCCACATCAGCGAACAAACCGTAAAAACTTACATACGCCGTTCATACATCAAACTTGAGTGCATACCCGTTCAGAATGCGTTGCTCTCTGCTCATCCCAAGGATGGCTCATCTAGGAATGCCAGCCATCATGCAGTACATACTTTCGTGTGACAGAGCCTGTACGTTTAGACACAGACCAAAGAGACTTCATTGGATTAACATTGAAGCACAGAGAAAATCTCCCCTGTTCAACGAAGAGAAGGGACATCATGAAAAAAGTATCCATTCATGCTGTTCAGCGATTATTCTGGATTCTTGTCGCTGTAATCGCATGCAGTTTAACAACATTGCTCATCACGCCGAGGCAGGCACAAGCCCTGTCTCAATTGCTCCGCAGAAATGGTTTACGATGCCGTCGGAACGCGTGGCAAAGGTCGTTGCTCCTCACTCGGCTCCGACACTAAAGCTCAAGTAACACTTGACATTAGCATCGGCGTGGATCGTCACTCGGCCTGGTTCACGAAAACCAACACAGATTATTACACATCATATTGGGTGAATAATGGTCAAGGACTTAATGGTTTTCCACGTTCTGCGCGAGTAGATCTCGCTCCACGTTAATCCATGAAAGAGTGTGGTATCGCATCACATTTGGCGCGACACCACACTCTTTTTTCTTTTCTCACCAAAGAAGCATTAAATGATGGCAATTACAGGGATGCATTAGAAAGGGGATTTAATGCTGGAACTTGACCACGTGGGGTTTTCGTATGGAAAACGTCTGATTTTTAGACAATGCGAGCGCATTATTCGAAGAAGGTTCGACAACGGCAATAATGGGACCTTCCGGCTCAGGAAAGACCACTTTGCTGCGTTTGATGGATGGTTCTTTACAACCGGACACTGGCTCCGTCACCATTGATGGCGCAAATGTCAATTCCATTGATCGAAAAAAACTTCTCGGATCTTTATGCATGCGCATATTTCAGGATTACAGGCTCATTCCATATCTTGACGTGCGAGAAAACATCATGTTGGCGTTTGAAGCGACGCATAAGAACCTCGGACAAACCAAGATTAAGGAAACTTCCCGCGCTGAAAACAACACAATCGATAACTTGCTTGAAGAAGTGCATTTAGCAGGCTATGCAAACCATTTGGCTGGCCAATTGTCAGGAGGAGAGCAGCAACGTGTGGCCATCGCACGCGCGATCGCCATGAAACCACGTGTGATTCTCGCGGATGAACCCACCGGCGCGCTTGATGAGGAAAATACGCAGGCAATCGCAACATTGCTTTCAGATATTGCCCACAAAGAGCGATCCATTGTCATAATCGCAACGCATGACACTACGTTCGCGCAGCACAGTGACCGCATTGTTCGCATTCAGGATCACAAGTTGGTGGAGCAATGAATGGCATGCCTTACCACAGCACTGGAATCACGAGGCACGTTACCTCTGGATATTTGAGATTCCATCCGATGCTCACCATCTCACTCTTTGTGGTGGCATTATTGTCGGCGATGCTACCCGTGGTGGCCTTGAACAGCTTGGATCTATACGTACAGGCCGCCAAAGAAGGCGCAGCAGGTCAATCCGGAGGGTACACATATCAAATTTCAGGAGGCAGCAACGATGTAGCCGAAGAACTCAGACAACAAGTCCAAAACGGTAAGGCCATCGGCGTCAAATCCACACAAGGATCAGTAGGCCTCACCTCCGCCAGCGGCTCTTCACGAAACACCATCGCAGACATAACTTTCCTAACAGGCCCCTCACGATATGGCACGCTCATCGAAGGGCATCAGCCGTCGCAAAAAAACGAAATCTCCCTGTCTCGGGCCGCAGCTGAACAAATTGACGCCCAGCTGGGAGATATAGTCACCGTGCAATGTGACGATTCCGCATTATCAAGCGACTATAAGCTCATTGGCATCACCGTCGATGCTGCGAACACCAACACCGTGTACGCAACAGCAGTGTCTTCCAAAAGACAATCTCCAAAACATACAAATGTGGCTCACCGACGATGACGCTACTGTAAATCAGGGAGAAGTCGCAAAGAGAGCACAACCAACAATGTCAATATCGGATACATCAAATCGACAATACGAAATGCCGAAGAAACGGTTCGTACTCGCGATCTGCCAGGATGCCAATGGTACGGAATAGTTCTGTTCCTTTGCTTGCTGTGCGTACATATCGCAGTAATGACAGCATTCTTCCGAGCAGGTCAGTGTTCCGGAGATGCTGTGGTAGAAGCTCTGGTAGCTTGCGGATTCCCCCTCACCACCAGCAGATGGACAGTGTTTCGAGGATTGCTTATTTGCACAATACCCGGAGCCGCAATCGGCATCGCAGCCGGATATGCGGTATTCGGTCTTAGCTACAGGACCATAGGCAGCATATTCGCCCAATATTGGGAATGGCAACCATCAGCAACTTCCCTGCTGTCCATCTTTTTTGTAGCAGCGATTTTGCTGTGCTCGCTATGCTTGACATGGTTGGTTTTGTTTTTCCGCATGTCCTTTAAGCATGACATCACAACCAGAAACGCATTATGGTACATCATTCCTTCCTCGGCCGTTCTGCTGTTTTCTTGTGTGGCGATAGAACGTTATCATGCAGCCGCATGGCCGTTTGGCGGATCAGTGGGATCGGTCATGGGGGCTTGCGCTCTGGGTCCTATGCTCCTTTCACTACCTTGGCTTTTCCGCACGCCAGCACAATGCAGTGCGGTAGAACGTACACGAAGTTTGTCTGCCCCAATATGCGCATTGGCACTCCTGCTCTTGGGAGTCAGCTCATTGTTCAGCGGGCAAATGATGATAGCGACAGGCAATTCGGATAATGGGCTGTTCATCGCCGATTATTTGACTCAGGATGACTTGAACTATCTTGCCGGCAAATATCCCGAGACTCTAGATAAAGCCGTTGTACTCACGGCACCGGATGAATCCCGGCATCTGGTCCGCGCCGCGACTTCCCATGCTTACGATTGCGTCACTCAACATGGTTCCGACGATGCGGATTGCTACTCAGATTCCGATAATGAAACCACTGTCATGCTTGTTGATAGCAACTCATCTTTAGCCGGTAAAACCAACGATGTTCATATTGCCGAAGGCGGTAACGCTGGTATCATTCTCATTGATCCAACAACCCAAAAAATAACTCAGGCAGCACAAGTTCCCACCGAGGGCACCGACTCGCTGCTCAATGATTACACCATGCCTGGCGTGGTTCTTGGAATCGACTCACCGCAGGCAAAGACGCTTGGACTTGCACCGAGCAACCGGCATACTCTCGTTATTACTGATTTCCCGTCAATCGCTTCCGGCGTTCGCGATTCAATTCGATCTGACATCATTAACCGTTGCGGGTATGCATTCATTACCGAACACGACACCACCTCTTACCGCTCCTACATGGCACGCGCCATTGCCATGCCGGCTTTGGCCACAATTATCAGCGGCCTGACATTCGCCGCATTGGCTATATCAACCCGTCAATCGCAGTCAGCGTTACGCTGGACGCTTCAAGAATTCGGTGCATCACGATTCCAGCTCATGCGTTTGTTCAGACCTTTGGGAATAACCATGTCGTTGGGATCAACCATAGCCGTATTCTTGGGGTGGCTGGCTCGCATCCTGGATTATTGCGCCCGCGAACGAATTCGGGCACCACAGGCTGGTGGTGGCTCATACCGTTACCCGTCATTTTTATTGAAACGGCATTGTTCTGTTGGTGGTTTTCGCTGCCTGAGCGCCGCAATCAGTGACCCTCGGATTCGCCTTCACACATAACCGGACCATAATTGGACTTGGGCGAATCACGCAATGAAAAATCCCGAGGAGCTCAGCTCAACTCGGGATTCGAAAAGAGTAAACGCGGCGACTTGCTACTCTCCCACACCCTCTCGAGTGCAGTACCATCGCCGTGCTAGGCCTTAGCTTCCGGGTTCGGAATGGGACCGGGCGTCTCACCTAGGCTATGACCACCGCAAGAGAAAACAATACGCGAACATGCGGCAATCGGCAAACTTCGGCGTGTCGCGCACTGCAATCGCATTCCCCAATCGCCAATGATCACCAGTAATCGCGCGAATGCCGGCAATCGCAATGCATATGCGCTACAGTCGAAGCAATGCCGCAACAATTGCGGCGTGCTTACGAAAGAAGGCCAGCAATGACGATCGCCTCCTGCGGTTCCGTTTCCGCAACCACTTTGGGTCTGCCGAATTCCACTGCGATTCCCGCCGAGAAGGCGAGGCTGCCGAAAGGCCTGTTCGTGGCGAAGATTCCGGTTTCCGCCAAAACAAAGCAGCGATTGGCGAACGACATCGAATCAATCACCATGCTGTCGCTGCTGCAGGCGCGCAACACGAAGCTTGCCGCCGGTACGCGCGTGCCGGAAATACTGGTGATCGGCCTGCGTTTTGCATCGAACCAAACGCCGCCGCCGTTCCGACGGATATCGTCGAATTGATTGCGATGCAACGCAAGTCGGGCATGCTGTTCGTTTGCGTACGCGACGCCGATTTCGAAGGCACGACGCGTCAGGAGTGCGCGTTCGCCGTCCGTCGAGCGCTGCCGGCACGTGCCGGGCACACGACCACATCCAAGGTGTTCGCTTCCGATTGGCAGCCGGCCGGCGAGGCCACGCTGAACGCCACGGATCCGGCGGTCGATTCCATGGACGCCTTGTGGGAGTCGCTATGCTCGCAGGTGATTCTAGACGACCCCTCCCCCATCGACGTGAACACGCGTCTTGCCCGACGCATGCAGATTGCACAGCTCACCGCGCAGGTCGACAAGCTCACCCGCGACCATCAGCGTGCCAAGAATCCCGAACAGCGCAATGAAATCTACGCGAAACTGCACAAGATGAAGCGCCAGTTGGAGGAACTGCAAGGGCAATAATACCGCCATAATACAAAGCTCGGCTGTAATCGTTGTGATTGCATGCGATTACAGCAACCGCAACGCCTACAGCCGAGCCGTAAACGAGGTTTGGCAACGTGACCAAAGCGCGCTCTCAACAACGCGCCACAGCCGCGAAGCCGCTAGAAACCAAGTCTGGTGCGGCCGAACTGGTCAAGCCAGCGCAGAATCGCGCCTTCACGCAGCGCCCACGGGCAGATTTCGATTTCCTTGACGTCAAGCGCCTTCATGATCTCATCGATCACCAGGCCGCCGCCGACGATCTGATACGTGCGTTCCGGCGTGACGCCCGGCAATGCGGTGCGCTGGTCCGGGGCGATGGCCGCAAGACGCGGTAGCCAATCCTCGAGCTGGTCGATCGTCATGATCGACGTGTCCACACGGCCCGGTTGGCGCATCACCGCACCGGCGAGACGGGCCAGGGAGCGAATCGTCTTCGACGTGCCCACGGCATGCATCGGATGCTTCGACTTGGGGAACGCCTTGACCATTGGCTCGAGGATCTTGCGGATGTTCTTTGCGGGCAGCTTCCAGATCGTCATCATCCGCGACGCCGCTTTCCGGCAGGAACTCGCGCGTCACGCGGCCTGCGCCGGCAGGAACGGACAGTGCGACTGTCGGATCCTCGTCGGAGCCCATGGCCACTTCGAGCGAGCCGCCGCCGATGTCGATGACGAGCAAACGGCCGGCATCCCAGCCATAGCCAACGGCGGGCGGCCAGGAAGGTGAGTCGGGCCTCATCCACGCCGGACAGCACGGTGACCGGCTGGCCGATGGCCTCTTCGATCTTGCGTAGGATCTTGCCTCCGTTCGGCGCTTCGCGTAGTGCGGAAGTGGCCAGGACCAGCAGCTGGGTGATTTCGTATTCTTCGGCGAGTTTCATCGCCTTTTCAACCGCGCTGAGCAAGGCTTCGATGCCTGCTTTTTGATGCTGCCGTCATCTTTGAGATACTGCATCAGGCGAATGGTGCTTTTGGTGCTGGCCTCGGGCTCGGGGCGCGCGCCCGGAGCCGCGTCGACGATGAGCATGTGGACGGTGTTCGAACCGATGTCAAGCACGCCAAGTCGGGTGGCGTGCGAATGCAATGTAACCATGGTTCACAGCTTAATAACTTAAGCGATTAACCTATTGCACGACATGCCTTGATAACCTTTGCAAATATGCCCACCCTCGGAAAGGAGGGTGGGCACCCAATAATCACAGTGCGGGAAACGATTGCATCGGCGTGAAAAATCGCGCTTCAGGCATATGTTTCAGCCGAATATCTCAACCACGCACCTCAGCCACGCACTTTGGCTACGAAATCACCGAGTCGCTTCAATCCTTCGCGCAGGGCTTCGCGGGAAGCCGCGTACGACAGGCGCACGTGCGTATCCGCGGTGGCCTCGCCGAAATCGCGGCCAGGCGTCAACGCGATATGCGCTTCCTTCAGCGCACGCTCGCAGAACGTCCACGCATCCAAACCGGTGCTGGAAATGTTGAAATACGCGTAGAACGCGCCGTTCGGTTCGACTTCCAGCGGCAGACCGATCTCGGCCAGACCGTCCACCACAATGCGGCGGCGCTCCAGCAGTTCCTGACGGCGTTCCTCGCACACGGCCAGCGTTTCCGGCGTGAAGCAGGCGAGCGCCGCATGCTGGGTCGGCGTGTGCGCGCACAGGAAGAAGTTGGTGGCGAGGTCGTCCATGGCTTCGAGCGCGTATTCGGGCACGACCATCCAGCCGAGCCTCCAGCCGGTCATGCCGAAGAACTTGGAGAAGCTGGAGCAGACGATGGCATCGGGGTCGCAGGCCAGCACGGATTTCACGTCGGATCCGTCCGGTTCGCGGTCGGCCAGGTCGAGGTAGGTTTCGTCGACGATGCGCCATGCGCCACGCTCACGGGCTAGGTCGCACACGGCTTTCAGGGTGTCGAAGGCGATGGTGGTGCCGGTCGGGTTGGACGGCGAAGTGATCATGACGGCCTTGGTGCGGTCCGTCCAGTATTCTTTTGCACAGTTCCGGCGTCAGGTGGAATCGGGTGGCGGCGGACGTCGGCACGTCCACGACTTTGCCGCCGAACGCGCGTACCAGCTCGCGGTTGCACGGGTAGACGGGTCTGCGATGAGCACTTCGTCGTCATCGTTGACCGTCAGCGCGGCGGACAGCAGCAGTGCCGTCGAACCGCCTGCGGTAATCGCGATGCGTTTCGGGTCGACGTCGACGTGGTGGCGTTCCTTATAGAAATCGGAAATCGCCTGGCGCAGTTCCGGCAGGCCCATCGCCGCGGTGTACGGCAGCGCCCGGCCGTCGTACTGTCGCGCATGGCGTCGCGTACGGCGGGCGGCGCGCCGAAGTCCGGCTCGCCGAGGCTCAGCTTGACCACATCGGTGCCGTTGGCGATCATCTCATCGGCCATGGCTCCGGAACACCATGGCGCGGAACGGATTGGCAATCTGCGCGCGCTTCGACAACTGCGGCTGCACGCCATTCTCAACATTTTCCATATTCCTGTTTTTACCACGTTTCGTACAACGCCGCCTGCCGACTGTCATTCCCCGGAATCGTCCGCCTTTCCGGAATCGTCCACGATTTCGCGGTAAAGCCGTTCCAACCGTTCGTCGCGCACCTTCTTACCGAGCTCGCATTCCCACACCACGATGACTTTCCAGCCGTCCGCTTCGAGTTCGGCGCGCTGCCTCGCGTCTCGTTCGTGATTACGCAGCAGTTTCGCGGTCCAGAATTCGACGTTCGATTTGGGCACGCGTGTGGCTTTCGGACAGCCTTCGTGCATGTGCCAGAAGCAGCCGTTGACGAATATGATCGTACGGTATTTCGGTAGTACCACGTCCGGGTGGCCTGGGTATCGCTTGTCGTTTTTGCGGAATCGCAAGCCTTTGGCAAACAGAAAGCTACGTACCATCCGTTCGATGGATGTGTCTTTGCCGCGGATGGGGACATGGTGTGCTGCGCGTGCCCCGTTCGTATTTTTTCGGGTTTGCCGGTTTTTCTAGGTTTGCCGGTTTTCTTGGGTTTGCCGGTTTTTCCGGGTTTGGCTGTCTGCCTGCGATGCTCTGCCGTCACGGCTTCCCATTATGGCAAAAGGGCCGATCAATCGTTTTCGCATAACGCGTGCCGCCGTCGCATGTGGCGTACGCTGGTCATTGCAACGTAGCAAACAGGCAGTTCAAAAAACAAGGAGATTTCATGGCACAGATCAATGTGGCGATTCTCGGCGCGGGCCGTATCGCGCAGAGCATGGCCGAAACGTTGGTGAAAATGGCGGCGGATGACCGGTACCGTGATCTGGTCGCACCGTACGCGGTGGCGGCCCGCGACGGCGAGCGCGCAGCGGCGTTCGCGGCGAAATACGGTTTTCCGGTGTAGTACGGATCGTATGAGGAGCTTGTCGCCGATCCGAACGTGAATCTTGGTATATCGCCACTCCGCATAACTTCCATGCCGAAGCAGGCGATTTTGTGCATGCGCGCCGGCAAGGGCGTGCTGGTGGAGAAGGCGTTCGGCGCGAACACGCAGCAGGCGCGTGAGATATTGGACGTTTCGGATGAGACCGGCATGCTGTGCACGGAGGCGATTTGGACGCGGTATATGCCGTCGCGTGGCATGATCGACGATCTCATCGCGTCCGGCGTGATCGGCGAGGTGCAGGCGATCGACGCGAATCTGTGCATATCCGACCACGGCGAAGGCGCGTATCACCGATCCTGCGCTGGCTGGCGGCGCGCTGCTGGACGTCGGCGTGTATCCAATCAATTTCATCGACATGATCATGCATAATGCGCCGATCGCACGTGTTGAATCGTCGATGCAACCGTATGAAACCGGCGTGGACGCGCACAATTCGATGACGTTCTATTACCAGAATGGTGTGATGGCCACCGCGCAAAAGCTCGATTCTGTGCCATTCGGGATCGTATGGGCGCGGTGTGGGGCACGGAGGGGTATCTCACGTGCCAGAACATCAACAATGTCGAGGCGATTGACGTGTTCGACGGCTCGCATGCCGTCACCGCGCATTATGACGTTCCCGAACAGTTGACCGGCTACGAGTATGAGGTGGCATCGGCCGCACAGGCCATGCTGGACGGGCGTACCGAATGCGATGAGATGCCGCATTCCGACACGTTGCGCATCATGGAATGCATGGATTCGCTGCGTGCGGATTGGGGTCTTAAGTACCCGTTCGAAGCGTAGCGATGCGATCGATGACGGGCGTGACGCGCTCCGCCCACGTTATAATTGCCCCTTGCGGCGGTTTGAAACGCATGGAAGGAGCGTCATGGGATTGCTGAGGATGCTGAAGTACGTGCTGGGCACGGAAGATGAGACGCAGCAGCCCCGGCAAAACGCAATCCTCTGCCAAGAATGCCAACAACGCCAAGCCTGCGCGGACCGGACAGACCAAGCAGACGGGACAGGTTGCGCGACGAGTCACGCAACCGCAACTGCAACCGCATGCCACGCCGCAACGTCAATCGCAACGCCGTCAATCGCAGCAACACCAATCGCAACGGCCTGCAAAGCTCACCCCGCAACCGCTGTTGCCAGCCGACCGCATCGACAAGGCGCGTGACATCATCGGCAAGATCGAAAAGCACGAATTGAGCGACGAGCAGATCAACGCGATCGCCGGCGCAGGTCACAACACCCTCGTGCTTGCGGGCGCGGGAACCGGCAAAACCACTACCATCGTCGGATATATCGCATGGCTGCTTGCCACAAAAACGCGCCACCCCCGAAGAGATTCTCGTATTGTCGTTCACCAAGGCGTCCGCGGACGACATGTGTCGCAACGCATCATGGCAAGCACCGGCAAAACGATCCGCGCATGCACGTTCCACAGTCTCGGCCTGGAAATCTGCCGTGCGGCCACCATCGCCAACCGTCCCATCATCGACGGCCATGCGTCGAACGCCGTGGTACGAGACACGTTTGACCGGCTGCTCGCACAGAACATCCCCTACCGTCTGCTCGCATTCAAGCTCATGTCGAAGGAGCTGTTCGGCAAGTATGGCGCCGCCGCGAAACGTGAGGATTTCCAACTGCCGACGGATGATTACGCTTTCAACCAGTACAGGCAAAAGCCTTTGTCGAGAACGCGCAGACCATCATCCAGCACATGCGGCAGAACAATATCGGCATCGACGGCATGCGCGAGCTCAATGAGAGGCGCGGCGGCAAACATATCGGCCGTAATCGTGAGATGCTGCAGCTCGTCGGGCCGCTGTACAACGCGTATGTCGGCAATTTCCGCGCGACCCAGGGCATCGATTTTCCCGGTATGATCACCGACGCCATTCGCTGCGTAAGGCGCGGCGCGTACCGTCACCTGTACAAATACGTGCTCATCGACGAGTATCAGGACATGTCGCGGCCACGTTACGAGCTGATCCGCGCATTGCGTGAGCAGAGCGATTTCACGCTGTTCTGCGTGGGCGACGACTGGCAGTCGATCTACCGTTTCGCCGGCAGCGACATTCATCTGATTCTCGATTTCGCCGATATTTGGCGCGATTGGGGGCCGACACGCATGTTCCAGATCACGACGACGCGACGGTTCCGGCAGAGTCTCATCGACGCGAGCGGCGCGTTCGTCATGCAGGACAAAAGCCTGTATGTCAAGCATTTGTACAATCCATCCGATAAGAAGGATTATTCGCTGAAGGCGCTTGGCGGCGCCACACAGGAGGAGCGCTTCGACGCGATCGTCGAGCAGCTGCGCAAACTGCCGAAAGCCGCGTCGGTACTTTGCGCTGGGACGTTACAAAAAGCGATCTGAACCTGCTGTCACGCAACAATCGCGACGGATTGTTCCAGATTGACGAGCACACTGGCGGCATTGTGTTCCTTGAGAAGCCAAAGATGGATATCGAGTTCATGACCGCGCATAAATCCAAGGGTCTGCAACGCGACTTCGTTTTTTCTGCTGTGCTGTTCCGGCGGTTTGAAGGGTTTCCCAAGCGCGATTCCGGAAGAGCCGCTGCTCGGCCTGCTACTGCCGGAAGTGGAACGCATGCCGCATGCGGAGGAACGCCGGCTGTTTTTACGTGGCGATGACGCGTTGCAAAAAGAAGCTGTTTTTCGTGGTGGACCAGTCGCGTCCGTCACGTTTCATGTACGAATTGCACGACAAGATCTGCCCGAACATCTTCCGCGGCGTGAAACTGCCGGCGCAATGCCCGAATTGCGGGAAGCTTTTGCGATTGCGACATGCCGGCTCCGACCCGTCCCGCGCGTTTTACGGGTGCACCGGTTTCCCCAACTGCCGATACACCAGGCCATGCAAGTGACACCATTGGGACTGATTTCCATCGCGTAAGTTGCTCCCCATTCGGGCCTGGCGCAATCTCCCCCGTTGTATCCTGGACCTGTTCATTAGTCAGGAGAAAGCAATGACGGCAACCGACCAGAATCCGCAACAGTCAGCGCAACCGACACCGCGCAAAACCATTAACGTCGTCGGCGCGGCTATCGTCAAAGACGGCAAGGTGCTGTGCGCGCAACGCGGCGAAGGCCGATCACTGGCTGGTTTCTGGGAGTTTCCGGGCGGCAAGATCGAACCGCATGAAACGGCGCGTCAGGCATTGCATCGCGAAATCGAAGAAGAGTTGCTGTGCGAGGTCGAAGTTGCCAACGAAGTGTGCACGTCTTCTTACGATTACGATTTCGGTACCGTCGTACTCACGTCGTTTGTGTGCCATTTGATAAGCGGCGCACCCCATCTGACCGAGCATCATGAGATTCGTTGGGTAGCGCCCGCCGAAATGCCCACTTTGGACTGGGCGCCCGCCGACCGAAGAAGCGGGGTGCGATTGATCTCCGCCATGGATTTTCCGGCTTTTCCGGCAGCCACGCACGAAAGTGACGACTGATGATGCGCAATATGGACGACCATGACCATTCCTCCCTTTGTTGAGGCGCTGCTATCCGGTTTCGTCAACAAAAAGGACAATGTCGACGCACAGTACGAGCCGACGTTGATCGCCAACCATGACGGTCGGACCATGGAATACGCCATCAAGGACGAACTGCAACGCAGTCAGGATTTCGACATGTCCGTCGCGTTCGTCAGCCAGGGCGCGTTGCAGGTGCTTAAGCAGTATTTCCTTGATTTCGCCGACAACAATGACCATCAGGCTGGTCGAATCATCACGTCGACGTTCAATTATTTCAACTCTCCCAAAGCATTCAGGGAACTGCTGAAACTTCAGCGGGAAACCGGCATTCAAGTGCAAGTTTGGCAGCCGGCGCGGTCCAGTCGAAACGATGACGATGCCACAGCTGCCTACCCTTATCATCCCAAAGGCTATGTTTTCCATCATGCGCAAGGCGACGAGCCGTTGTATTCCACGTATGTTGGCAGTTCGAATCTCACCATCAACGCGCTGAATTCCAATCGCGAGTGGAATCTCAAAGTCGCCACCACCGATACCAGCGGTCTTGCCGAACAACAGCTTAGCGAGGAAATCGAATCGCAAATCAGCGAATCGAAGCCGCTCACCGACGCTTGGCTGAAACTGTACGAGGAAGACTTCAAAAAGTACGCGCCGCAACGGCCGAATCGCAAGCCGATCGAAAAAACAAGCCAATCGCAAACCATTCAGCCGAACGCCATGCAGGTGGAAGCGCTGATGAATCTCGCACAGCTACGCAAGCAGGGCGAAAAGCCGTTCGATCATCGTTTCCGCTACCGGCACCGGCAAAACGTATCTGTCAGCGTTCGACGTGCGGCAGGTCAAACCGAATCGCATGCTGTACATCGCGCAACAGGAGCAAATTCTTACAAAAAGCCGAGCAATCGTTCCAAACAGTGCTCGGTTGCCCGGAAAGCGAGCTCGGATTGTTTTCCGGTAACAGCAAAGAGTCGGATCGCAAGTATGTGTTCGCTACCGTGCAGACGATGTCGCGTCCGGAAGTGCTTGCGCAGTTCAGCACAGACGAGTTTGACTACATGCTCATTGATGAAGTGCATCACGCGGCCGCCGACTCATATAGGCGTATCATCAACCATTTCGAGCCGGAGTTCATGCTCGGCATGACCGCAACGCCGGAACGTACGGACGGTGCGAACATCTTCGAATTATTCGGCAACAACGTGGCCTACGAAATCCGCCTGCAGAAGGCGCTTGAAGAGGACATGCTCTGCCCGTTCCACTATTACGGGGTACACGAATACATTCAGGACGCGCCCGACGAGAAGATCGCCGGCAAAGACGTCAAGGTCGAGTCAATGACCGACCAGGAACGTAACGAGCTAAGCCGTTGGCTTGAAGAACTCGCCGACCCGAACCGCGTGCGCTACATCATCGACAAGATACAGATCTACAGCGAGGCCGGAACACCCGTGCAAGGTCTGGTGTTCTGCAGCCGACGCGAGGAAGCGAAACGACTGTCCGACCTGTTCAACCAGCAGATGAACCAGCAGGCGGAACGGCCATACCGCACGAAAGCCATCACCGGCGAAAATTCGCAGATGGAACGCGACACTGCCGTGGCACAGTTGGAGAACGGCGAATTGGACTATATTTTCACCGTCGACCTGTTCAATGAAGGCGTGGATATTCCACACGTCAATCAGATCGTGATGTTGCGTCAAACGAAGTCGAGCATCATTTTCACACAGCAGCTCGGCCGTGGTTTGCGCAAGGCAAGCGGCAAGGATTGCGTGGTCGTCATTGATTTCATCGGCAATTACGCGAATAATTATCTGATTCCGATCGCACTGTACGGCCATACCGGCGACCGCGACGTAGCCCGTAAGAATCTGCAACGCGAAACCATCGGCGTCTCGTCCATCGCTTCGACAAAATCGCCCGCGAGCGCGTGCTTGCCTCGCTTGACACCGCCGATTTGTCGAATATGAAACTGCTGAGCCAGCAGTACCAGCAGATGCGGTACGAATTGGGACGTATCCCGATGCTGATGGATTTCGCGCGCCGTGACGCGTCGCTCGTGTTCACGATGGCGTCGAAGAACGACGATTATCTGTCGTTCGTACGTTCCCGCGAGAAGAGTCTGTCGCGCGGGCAAGAATGCGACCGTTTCGTATCTTGAACAGCTTGAATCGACTTCGGATGCGCACAATGGTGTGCTGAAAATGTTGACCGCCACGCAATTGCGCGGCTTGCGTCCGCACGAATTGTTGGTTTTGGCGGCATTGTGCGGTATGGATTGGCAGCGGATCGATCCGGATTGTTCCGAGGATGCGCTGACTGCGCTTCGTGAGGTCGCTTCACAGCATGCGATCACGATCGTCGATTTGCAGACGTTGTTGACTGCGCTGTTCCCCGATGCGGACAGTAACGAAGTTGCAATGCCGTTCCACGTTCGCCACGTTGGATTATTCCTATTTCATCGCCGCGAACAGCAAACGTTTCGGGCAGACTCCTTTGGTGCGCCTCTGCGATGATGGGGCTTATCGGTTGACCGACGAGTTCCGGTCGATGCTTGAACAGACCACTTTCCGCACGTTCTTCACGGATACCGTCGAAGCCGGTCTGTTCAACGCGTTGGCGTTGGCAGAATCGTCCCGCAAGCATCATATCCGCCAGAATCATGGGTTCCTGTATGGAGAAAAGTACAGTGTGTTCGATGTGATGCGACTGTGTGGTTGGCCTGCGGAACAGGTGCCGCAGAATGTCGGCGGATACAAATTGGACACCGAAACCGGCTCGCTTCCGATTTTCATTAAATATGAGGCGAGCCAGTGTGGCGACCGGTTCCTTAATCCCGGCGAGATCGAATGGTTCAGCAAGAACAATCAATCGCTCGCTTAAATCAAACGAATTCCGGTGGCTGCTGGACGGAACGGAACGTACTCCGGAATGGCAGAATCACCATTTTGTGCCGATTTTCATCCGTCGCAAAGCCGAAGAACAGGAGAAATCTATTACTTCGTCGGCAGCGCAGTCGCATTGACGACGTACGCGCGTCGGTGAACCCCGGCGAGGATGGCAGCGAGTCAAAGGTCGTCATCTCCACACTCAAGCTCATCAAGCCAGTCGACCCGGAACTCTACCGCCACCTCACCGGCAAGTCCGCGCTGTAAGTTCACGCTTGGCCGTCGAGCAACAAATCAGAAATGGTATAGCCAACAGCTTTAGCTCGTTGAAGTATAAAGGAATTGACCGTTTCATATTCATGATCATCCAAAGCTCGCGCAATTTCCTCCATCTCTGTTTCAGAGAAATATGCTGATGACTTAATCAAAGCATCGAAACGATGATCCTCGTTCACTTCATAAAGTGTTTTGTCTTTTTTTGAATTATTCGTCGAGCGCGGAAGATACATACAATTACCTAGTGATTTCCTCCAAGCAAATGCTTTTTATTCCCCATCCTCCGCTGCCTGAATTCTTTTTTTGGCGATAATATGCTCAAGCTCCAAAGATTCGCCAAAAAGAAACATCCTTTGATAGATAGGTCAAATTCGCATGAATGGTCATCAACGCTTTGGTCTCGCTATTAAAGTTGACGCCAGGCGTTGAATCATCAAGCCACTGATCGAATGCTTTTTAAATTGCTCTTTCCCGATTGGCTGCATATAGTTTCGACTCTTATTGGGATAGTATTCCAACAGTCGTTGATCACCATGAGAAGACCATGCCGAAATCAGCGAATCATAAATATAGTAGCTTCTGATATTACGCAAAGACTGTTTATATTCGTTGGAATCAGGATCTAGATTCCATAATGCCGCAAAATACGAAAGTACTTTAAAGGTGGAAGATAATCCTAATTCATATCCATTAGATTTCTGAGCATAATATCGTTTCAAATACTTTTCAAAGATGTCATTTAAATTAATGCAAATTCGATCCACTCTTTTTAAAATATCTTCAACACTATTCCGGATTTGATCAATCTTCGCATTCAGTGTGTCCAACTTACGGTTATCGACATCCACAGCTATTCCAAGCACGCCAAAACCATATTCTTGAGCACTTGTCTCCGACTGAGGAATCAATGCCTCCAACCGCTTCATCATAAATAGCCCAAGAGCAGAGCCAAATTCAGAAAGAGAAATCGTTCGACTCCGTGTTAGCTCATCTTCCGAATAACCGTCAAGGTCAAACTCCGCATTTTGAGCCATCCGGCTATAGTAGGTTTTCACATTATCAAGCATCTCGTCCTGTAACGGTGAGATGCCACCGTCTAAAAAGAGCTATCTGCGTATCAATCCATGCAGCATTCCAAATTTCATATTTCTTTTTAGAGGAATACCACCTCTATTTAGATTTGCGAAAACTTCTGCGATCCTGTCTCGCTCTCCTGTATATTTAATCGCCAATATACTCAGGCCATCGAGATCAACATATTCTTTTATTCGCTGCTGCACTTCATCGACAACCTTTAACGCTTCGAGAACATTACAACTGCTACCGTTACCCGAGTGTGCAACGCCCCACTCAAGTTGTTCCGCTTTCTCCATGCGAATTAAATCAGAAAAATCAGCCACCGACAGCTCTTCGCCCAATAAGGAACTCGCACGGTTACGTTTATCCTCAAAATATTCCTTATTCAAAGGTTTCCAATACAAGAGCGGATCATTCTGATAGCTCCGGATGGTAGACAAACGCTGTTGACCGTCAATCAGAATCAGCTTCGACTCTGTATCTTGACTTTCTGGATAAACCAATAGAGTTCCAAAAGGAAGCCCTTCATGCAGCGTTTCAATAAACTCGTTTTTCTTCTTTGCCGTCCAGACAAAACCTCTCTGAAATGTAGGAATCTTCACTCGATCCAAATCAGAAACTTTTAAAGTCATCATTTCATAATGCGCGACCATAGCTACTCCATTCACCTTTTATCTATGATCCCACGAAACCAAGTATTTCCATTAGATCAACACACAGAACGAAAAGCAACCCCTTCCGAAAAAGAGTCGGAACAGACCTTGAGCGATCATCATCCCCACATACGAGCCACTACGCGACCACGCTACATTCGACAATTTTGCGATTACCCATGGAATCCTCACCTGGGCTAATGGTTCTATCGACATAGGAACCAATAACCCCGTATAGCCTCTGTTTCGAACACAACAGCGCAAATCAAGTCCACCTAACACGTAACCCGGTGCACTACCAGACGCGGCAAACCGGTCGATCCGGAACTCTACCGCCACCTCACCGGCAAGTCCGCGCTGTAGACCATGTTTTTCGTACCCATTTTGCTTATATGTGGCAGATTCGAACCCTGAGAAAAACGATTTGCGTTATATGTGGCAGGTCTCTTGAGCAAATCCGAATCTAGGGGGTAAGAATCACACCCCCCTAGATTGGCTATCCCGAAGAAAGCTGCCACATATAAGCGAAATCACTTCCGACGCACATGAGAATCTGCCACATATAAGCGAAATCATTACCCCTCCACTCAAAAAAGGCTTGCGTATAACGCTGTATGTACGCAAGCCATTCGAATTGAGAGCAATCGAAACGCCAGAAGGATCACTTACCGACCGTCGGCGTAACCACCCATGTCGGGACCATCGAAACCGCCGTCGAAGCCAGGACCGTCAGGACCCGGACCGAATCCCGGACCTCCCAGGCCAGCAGAACCGCCCGGCCCGCCGAGGAATTCACGCGCCGACATGCCATTCTCCCTACGGGAAGCGTCCACCGCTTCCTGCAGCACCTTGCGCACTTCGAATCCGTTGAGCACGTTCTTCAACGCCACCACGCCATTGCCGGACGACTGATCGCGCGTATCCAGCACAATCGTGCTCATGCCGAAGATGCGCTGCAGGAATGTACGTTCCACGCTGATATCCACGATGCGGAACAATTTGATCAAGTTAAAGTTCTCGTTCAGAATACCGGTTTTGACGCTCAATTCCTTATCGGTGAGCGTGTATACGGTGAACGTGAACGGCGTACGGCACCAATTGCGTTTACGCTGCCGCCACAGGACATTGCCGCTTGCAACCTTCATATGGTTTCCTTTTTCATCAGAGCCTAATTCGGATGGCCGCCCTATTGCGGCACCGCACATCATTCTACCGTCAACGCACTGTCGTCGGCAGGCAACGGCCACCCTTACCGGACAGCGTATGTTTCACACATCGTTTCACATATTTCCCCGTACGAAAGGTCAGTTGTAGCCCTTCACTTCGCGGAAGATGCCGCTCAAATTGCCGTTGCGTCCGTCGAACACCTTGCCATTGGACAGCTTGGCCAAATCGTTGAGCTGCTGCGAATCCGCGTCGCCGAACATGATGGAGAAAATCGGAACGCCTTTGCCATCGGACGCATACTGCTGCTTGAACTCGTCAAGCTTCGCCGTGTCCGACTGCCCGTCGGTCAGCAGCGCGATCGCCACCGTGTAATCGTCGCGGTCGGACGGCAGATTCTTCAACGCGACTTCCAGCGCATTGTAGATGTCCGCATTGCCATTTGCCACCTGATTTTCGCTGGCGGCCAGCAAGGTCGCGGTTTGCTTGCCTTGCGCGACCTGCGCCACTTTCGCGCTGCTGTTGAAGGGGATGAACACGTTGACGTCGTCATCGCCCGGCTCGATATGCGAGGCGCGTGCCTGATCGGTGTCGAGGGCCGCCTGCAAACCGGCCACGGCACCGCTTTTGCCCTTGCCTGACATCGATCCGGAATAATCCACCACCCACAAGGTGTAAGCGGGCTTGCGCAGGACGGTCTGATACTGGTCGAGCGCCTGTTCGATGATGTCGGAGGATGGCATGGTGATGGTTTTTCAGCACCGATGAATCCGATTTGACGCCCCATTCCTTACGGAACGAATCCTTCACCTTCGCATCTTTGGCATACGCCAGCGTGCCGTCCGAACCGGTTCTACGACCCGCCTGTTCGAACAGTTTCTTGGAATCCTTCGACGTGATCGACTTGCTGAATCGCTTGAACGCATCCTCTTTGTCCTGCCTGCGATCCACGTAAGCAAGCGGCGAATCGGAAATCGCGATGCCGTCGGACGGATAGACGGCCAGCAGCGGCTCCTTGTTCTTCGCCGTCAACGCCTTGTCCGCCTGGATGACGAGCGATTCGTAGTTCACCATGGAATCGTTCGTATCCGGGTCGTTGACGACCATGTCCTTCAGCCAGTCGGACGAGCCGGATGAACGATTGACGCCCGACAGTACGGTTTTCACGGACTTACGTAATGAAGCATCGTTCAAATCGTCTTTGGTGAGTGCCGACTTACCGCCGTTCAGCGCCGTCAGAAACGCCATGTACGCCGACGCTCCGGAATTCGATTGCGTGGCGGACGTCATAGCGAACGACAGCTTCTTGGCCTTCACCGCATCCATAATGTCGCTTCGTG
>VOFK01002824.1_pt1 | contig 48097 bp, 81 predicted proteins | sample 5384121 | NCBI WGS metagenome assembly VOFK01 (sample SAMN12384730, study PRJNA508395) | human gut metagenome | isolation source: healthy gut J | host: Homo sapiens | reverse complement strand
AGGCATGAGCGCCTTGAACAGCAAGCGTTCCAACTTATTCGAACTCCCTCCCTGATCAAGGAAGAGGTAACACGGTTACTCCCGCCGAGGGCATGAAGTTGCAGACCTCCACAAAAGAGCAAGTGATAAGCAAGCCTTTTGGTAAAGTAACCCGCCACGATCACACCAAGAGGAAATACGATCGAGGTAGTACGTACGATCGAGTTGGACAAGCAACAGTTCACTCCCGCCGAATATAGCGACGTGCGTAGCTTGATCCATGAATGGACAAATCCGGATAACCGGGTATTGCTATTCTCCCTATAAGATCTAAAACACGGAGCACACGGAACAAATCCGTGCCCTCCGTGTGCTTCGTGTCTAATTATTCCCTTACATTTACGAACGTTAACATTAAATCATATCGCATATGAAAACACTAAAAGTATTTACTGTCACCATGCTCCTTCTAGGCGTTTGCAGCCTAACGTATAGCCAAAAGCTATCCCTAGGAATCTTCCCCGAGCCCCAAGAGGTGACTATTTCCAGCCAAACATACGCACCGTCCCATGGATATACCCTACGGGGTATAAATAATCCGGACGCAGATGCGGTCAAACTACTTAAAGAAGCGCTACCTTTCGCTAAATCCGGCAAATCTCTCCCTTTAGAGATCAAGAAGCTAAAAGACAAAACTCCGGAAATGCAACGCTCGGTGCCTATACGCTAACGATCACTAAAAAGGCATCACAATCGGGATCGTAGACGATAATTCCTTGTTTTACGCCGCACAAACCCCAAGCAATTAGCTAAATATGACGAGGGTAAGAAGATCCTGCCTCTCTGCTCGATCAAGGACTATCCGGACGTATTATTCCGGGGGTACCGTGGAAGGATTCTACGGACAGCCTTGAGCCACGCCGACCGTATCGAGCAAATCCGCTTTTACGGAAGGATCAAGCTGAACACCTATATCTATGGTCCGAAAGATGATCCTTATCACAGCTCCCCCAACTGGCGCAAACCTTATCCCGCCGAGGAAGCCGAGCATATCAAGGAACTAGCGGAAGAGGCCACCCATAACAAAGTAAACTTCGTTTGGGCCATCCACCCGGGACAAGATATTCAATGGAACCTGACAGATAGCATGAACATCCTTTCCAAATTCGAGAAAATGTACGATTTGGGCGTACGCTCTTTTTCGCCGTTTTCTTCGATGATATATCCGAGAGGGAGCCCGCCCGGAAAAGCAAGCCGGCTTATTGAATTACATCCATAAGGAGTTTATTACCAAGAAAAAATGACGTGCAGCCCCTGATCATGTGCCCTACCGAATACAACCGCTCATGGGCTAAGACCGATTATCTGGATATCCTCGGTACCCAACTCGACCCCGCTATCCAAATCATGTGACCGGAGACCGTGTCGTAGCCGATATCACGAAAGAAGGCGTCGAGTGGGTAAACAACCGTATCCGTCGTCCCGCCTATATCTGGTGGAACTTCCCCGTAAGCGATTATTGCCAAGATCATTTGTTGATGGGACCCCGCCTACGGCCTAGATACGCAAGCCGCCGGCACCATGACCGGATTCGTATCCAATCCTATGGAATACGCCGAGGCTTCCAAGGTCGCTATATATTCGGCGTTGGAATGTACACTTGGAATATCGAGAATTACGATCCTACACAGGCATGGAAAGACGCTTGCGACTTTATTATGCCGGAGGCCTCCATGGCTTTCCGCATTTTCTGCGAGCATAACTGCGATCCGGGTCCCGAACGGACATCAATACCGCCGGGAAGAGTCCGCTAACTATGTGGCTCCTATCCAGACATTCCTCGCCGGATATAAGAAAAACACGTTCCCGGAGCAAAGCGCGAATCTTCTGGGAACCTTATTCGCTCAAATCACGGCTTCCCCGAGCATGATCTACAGCCAAAGTCCCAATAAACGCTTGATCGAACAAATCAATCCATGGCTTATCCAATTCGAGTTCTTAGGAAAAGCCGGTACAAGTGCTCTGCATATGGCGCACGCTTGGTATGAGAAAGACCGGTCTTATACATGGCAACGCTATCTGGAAACATCTGCCTTGCTAGATAGCATGAAACTGATAAACCGCACGCTGAACCAGAAGGCACAGCCTAAAAGGCGTGAAAGTCGGATCGAAAGTCTTACACCCTTTCATCGTAGACTTATATCGTCAGACAGGTCGTAACCTGCTATCTACGGACGGTATCGCCCCGGACGAGGTGAAGGTTAGCATCCCTTCCATATTCACGAATATCGACCAATTGAAGAGCCAGCCTTGTGCCGAGGGTGATAATACGGTCGGTTACGTCCCCCTATTCGAGGTAGTCAAGGTACAGCCTAATCAATATCTGGGTATCGGCTGGGAAATCCAGAAAGAAGCGGAATCCTTCTGTTTCAATCTTCCGAAAAGCAACCAACCCGGACGGGTATTCGAGTGGTCTGCTGACGGAAAGAGCTGGAGCCTAATCCCCCATGTCTCCACGGAAAACGCTAAGGATACGATCCGCGCCATCGATCCGAAAGCCCGTTATATCCGTATGCGAAATAACTCGGATCAGCAAATGGAGCTATATGTACTAGGATTCACGGCGACAACCCAACAAGACCCGCAAATCAATGAGGCTCTTATGATGTACGATATGAACCTAGATACGTATAAGAACTTGAATCCGGGAGAAATAATTCACATAAAAATGCGATGATATCAACGCCGTATCTTTCTTCCTCTCCGGAAGTAACGAGAATTTGGTATCTATCACCGGCCTCTCTCAAGATGGTGAGAAAAACATCGTCTATCAAGGGAACGTAGGCTACATCAAATTAAATAAAACCATGTTCGAGGATTTCTCTTCTTTAGAAATCACCACAATAGGAAAAGAACCTATACATATCCACCAGATCGTTAGGGAATAATAAATAAAAAAGTACCGATTTCTTTCTCTCTTAGATGGAAGAAGGAGATCGGTACTTTTTTATTTATTCGTACAATTCGGGAGTATCTTATTTTTTGGCACATCTCCGCTTGTATATTCCTTTTAAAAAGTTATACCTTTAGGATGCGAAAAATAGAAACCGAAAAAACAATGCGAAAAGAAGAAAAGATATAAAGGCGTATTAAACTGGTTTAAGGAAAACGTACCGGTAGCCGAGACTGAACTACATTATGACGATCCATATCAATTATTGATAGCGGTAATCCTATCCGCACAATGCACGGATAAGCGAGTGAATATGATCACTCCTGCCCTGTTCGAGGCTTTCCCTACTCCCGAGGTAATGGCAGCTAGCACACCGGAAGTCGTCTTTGAATACATACGAAGCGTATCTTACCCGAACAATAAGGCTAAACATCTGGTAGGTATGGCGAAGATGCTGATAGAGGACTTCAAAGGCGTGGTTCCCTCCGATATTGACGAGCTACAGAAACTTCCGGGTGTAGGAAGAAAAACTGCGAACGTAATCGCATCCGTTGTATATGACAAGCCAGCCATGGCGGTAGATACGCACGTATTCCGTGTCTCCAACCGGATCGGCTTGACCAATAATAGCAAGACACCCTTGGAAACGGAAAAGGAGCTAGTGAAGAACATTCCGGAAGAACTGATCCCCCATCGCCCATCACTGGTTGATATTACATGGAAGATATGTTTGCCTCGCCCGGAAACCGAAATGTGAGGAATGCGGATTAAAGCCTTGGTGTAAATACTTCCTAAAAAGCAAACATGAGGATCGGCAAGAAAGACATAATGGCATTCATTGTCTTGTTTTTGGCTACGATCGTTTGCGTGAGGTACTTTTACAAGAATATGAGCGACGAGCAATTTGTCGCCACGGTAGATCCCTATAGCTTGGTCATCCCGACCCCCCACAGCAATTTTTGCTATCAATCGTCCTCCTGTATTCGAGAAGATGATATTACCCATGGAGAATATACGCAAGGCGTTCTCGGATCATACGCCCGCTATTTTCCTCTCTTTAATACAGCAAAAATCCGGATTTATCGTCTTTCTTGATCGCTTATTATCCACAAGGGGATATCTTGTACGCCCCTATGGATAGTCATACGGCAGAGCGTATTTTCAAGCAACTGGACGCTTCTTTCACTTTTCCTGCCCAGCAACGAGAGGAAGCTTCCGTTCCTGTTAGATACTATCCGGATGTTGATAAGCATTTTCTAGGTTGTTACTACCACGAGGGTATATTCGTGGTGTCCTACAATCGAAAATTATTGGTAGAGACAGCGAAAAAAAGCAACAGACGTACCCCCGCACAGATCATTCCGGAATTAGCTGATCTAATTAGTAAAAAAGGCAAGAGTGGCGCGATGAATCTCTTCATCCAAAGCGCCTCTTTAGATTTACAGGTTCAAATGAATGACTCGACGGAGTGGAAAAATGAAAAAATCAATGGTTGGCAATGGATTTATTCTATAATGAAGGGAAGCCTTTGCTGCTTCAATGAGCAGCCCTATGAGGAAACCTTGGAGAACTTTTACCCCAACTTATGCGATACGATAACTACTGGATCAATCGGCTATTCCTCACTAAATAAAAACCACGGCACAAGTCAGTCATGACGAGGCCGTGGTCTATTTTACGGTTTGCGGGAATTAAGCTTCAGTCCCTTCTTTCTTGAATGCTGACACAAACATATCTTTTACGAATAAATATCCGATACATCCGAATAAAGCGAGGAAGACAAAACCGACCAAGATAAGTGCCTTCTTAGGAGAAGATGCTTTCAAAGGTACGGTAGCCGGCTCGATTACGGTATACACCGGAAAGTTTCTTCCTGTACACGCAATTTATCTTGCTCCAACTTCTGCGCCAACGTATTGTAAACATTAAACGTAAGGGTCATCTCATTCTTCAAACGCTCCTGCTCCGTACGGTAGCTGGAAGAGATAATATTACGGTTGGCATCCTCGAAAGCGGCGTACGCACGTTGCGCTTTATAATAAGCGTCACGCGACTCGCCAAATACCTTCTGGGTAAATTCCAAATCTTGCTTTACTTTCTGCGTACGATAATTCGTAATATAATTCTGGAGGTTTTCCAAAACGACCTTTGTCATCTGAGCGGAAATAACCGGGTCCTGCATTTGTACGGAAGCCGTGATAACCAAGGTCTTTTCTTGTCCACGGAAACAGAAACCCGCTCCTGCAAGGCCTTCACCACCTCTTCTTGATCCTTTGTCAAATGGTAAGGATTCAAGCCCTCAGACTCTTCCTCGTCACCGGAGATTAAACTCATTACCGCACCCAACGCCTTGAATGGAGCGGAGACAATATATCCCCACCAAGCCTTACGTTGATGTTCACTCATATAATCATACAATGTAGTGCTTAACTCCTTTTCCTTATCGGTAACCTCTACCGGAAACAATTCCAACAGAAACGGGGTACTCTGCACCACATCCGGATACAAATCTGGAGAGATCGCATCCGCACCGGTAGCGGCATTCAGATTAATCCCAGCCATAGCGGCCAAACCGCCAAGGCTAGATTTTTCGCTGCATCCTGTGTCTCAGGCGCCAATTTCACCGTAGTCGTATATTCCTTGGGAATACTGAAAGCTACAATCAAACCTACTACCACCGCAATGCCACAGCCTTTCAATAAGAACTTACGCTCTTTCCACAGCTTTTGCGCCAGTTCGATTAAATCGATCTCCTGCTCCTCGGGTAACTCTTGTGCCTTTATCTCGTTTATCGTATCCATGCCTGATTATTTTTTTAACCATATTAACAATAGAAGTAATCATCGCGGCCATAGAAGTAGCGGAGCTACCAATAGTCATTATCTCAGCCAAGCTTCGGCGCTCACGTTGTGTCTTCGTCGGAACCACGATCTCGCAGCCCGGCTCCACTTTCGGATAACGCTTGAAGAATATAGCGCGGTGCGCTTCGTCGTAGCGACCTTACCATTCATATATATTACGATCGGATACTTACGTGCGATATCATTATAACCACCGGCTTGAGACAAGCAATCCGTAACCGACATACCTTTCGTATAAGTCACGCTGTTCGGATAAGTCACGGCTCCACTCATCTTCACCGTACTTTGCAACTGCGGAATATAAAGTTCATCACCATCACGAAGCACAACATCATCGATACTGCCCGGATTAGCCAACGCTTTCTCTAAATCAATACCTACGGAATAGTCCTTCACATTCATCAACGCTACACCGATAGAATCCCGGCTTTGCTTATTCGCCTCACTTAAAGCCAAAAGGGTTTCCATGCGCTTCAATTCATCCTCTGTCAACTGACGTTTCAAGCTGGCACCTTTTACATAAGACTCTGGGGTAACGCCTCCCGCTTTTCGCGACAATGTCACTCAAACGAGCGTTCTTCGTAGCCAATACATAGCTACCGGCAAAAGTGATCTCACCGTTCACCTTCACGACCTGTTGCTCGTGATACCCCGGGAGAAACGAACATAAACCTCATCGAACGGCTCTAGCGTAAAGATCGTATCTCCCCCGCATTCAACTTGAAGTCCTCACTCAACGAGAAGTTATATACATCAGCGATCCGGTTGACATTCTGATTGGAACTAGGATCCTTCACACGACGGGCTACCTCTACATTAATAGAAGAAGCGGACTCTCTTAAGCCACCGGCCATCATGATAGCGTCCTCTATTGTCAAATTATGACGATACGGAAGCACCGTATCCGGGTAATTCACGGCTCCGCCAACCTTGATCGTATAAGGTTCGCGCAAATCGAATAGGAAGGAATGCTTAATTGGTCTTCCGCTTGCAACTCCATCTGGAGCGGTACCGTTCAAGATACCACGAATATCCACGGCGATCATCGTAGTCGTGAAATCCGGATTCAAACGGGTAATCAAGGCACGGCCGGCGAACTCGTCTCCCTTAAGACCCGCGGCCTGTTTTACCAATTGCTTTACCGTACGAACCGACGGACTTAACTCATATTCTCCCGGACGCCATACAGCTCCGTCACGACCAAACGATTCTCATAAAAAAGGGAATAACGGAATCTACCTGCAAAGAATCGCCATCCTGCATCACGAAAAGAAGCGAACTTTATCTTCCGAAACCGTAGAGATCTGGTAACGACTATCTGATTTACCGCTTCACTTGTACGTCCCTTCGTATAAGCGTCGCCGGTAAATCCGCCGGCCATATCCAGCAATTGCTTCAAAGGTCTCACCCTTTGCGCAACTCGAAAATACGATTACGTTTCACCTTACCTCGAACCACCGCTAACTGGTCGTACGGGCCTACCATAATCATATCGTTCTCTTCCAAACGGACATTCGTTGTGTACTTTCCGTTCAATAAATAATCATATACGTCGAGATTAGCGATTTCCTTGCTATTGCGATATACCTTGATGCTACGCAAAAAGAACCGATCTTATTCACACCACCGGCGGCATACAACGCATTAAATAATGTGGCGAATGAAGGTAATGTATACGTACCGGGAGCGACTACCTCGCCGACAATATTCACCTTCATGCTACGAATCTGGCTCAAACTGACAGAAACAAAGGTATTCCCCTCTCCCGAACCAGACAGCGTAGACATAATCTGGCTCAACTCCTGACGCAGACGAGTCTCAGCGCCAGCGATCGTCAATCCACGACCGACACCGGACTAAATTTGGTACAAGGATCGTACCGTCCGGAGAGATCTTTAATTTCAAGTTTAGCTCGGAATCTCCCCATACATTAATCAATAACTCATCACCAGCGGAAAGCACATAATCCTTAGGTGTAGGGATGTTTAAATCTGGGGCAAAAAGATAAGTTCTTGTTTGAGAAGATTTCATGCCCGAATACGGTATTCTCCATGGCTGAAGCAGGAAGATTATGTCTACGTTGGGCTTCTAAGGATTGTCCTTCATCGATTACCGGCATTACCCGGTCGCTAACCTTCGCATCGGTAGCGGTAGCTTGAGATCCGACTGATCCCCCCTTCTTGTTTCATACGCTTGGCTAATTCCTGCTGGATCTGCGTATCCGACATTCCAGCGGCTTTCGCCTTGTCAATCAAGTCTTGCGGAAGCTGTGCATACACAGATCCCGACAGCAATAAGCAACATACGCATAGTACGTTCTTAAACCGATAAATTCATACAGTCTATTATTGTTTTTTATTATATACCACTCCTGCTATAAGCGACTAACTTAAAAAAGCAGCTATTCTCTAGATTTTCAGCTGGCAAAGATAAAGAATCTTTTTCAATATATGACTTAAAAAGTCACCGTTAATCCATCATATGAGTAATGTACATGCGGAGGCAACTCTTTTTCAATGACCGCATGCAACCCTATGCGATGACTCATATGGATTAAATAGGCCTCCTTGGGCTGGATACGGGATATATTCGCTAAGGCTTCCTCCAGACTCTCATGCGATTGATGCTCTCCTTTCCGAAGGGCATCAATAACCAATATCAGGTTTTCCAACTTTAGCGTACTCTTCTTCCGGAAGATATTTAAGGTCGGTCAAGTAAAGCCATATTGCCGATACGGAAACCTAAGATCGGCAGCTTAGCGTGCATTACACGAATGGGAGTGATCATGACACCGGCAGCCTCAAACGGTTTCGTCCCGATCGTATGCAATACCAAATTAGGCACTCCCGGATATTTATGCTCCCGGAACACATAAGGAATGCGAGTTTTTATCGCCTCCACGACATTGTCTTCCGCATAAATATCCACATCTTTATACCGACCCAAAGGACGTAGATCATCTAAGCCACCTACATGATCGTAGTGCTCATGAGTTACTAAAACTGCGTCAAAATGGTAAATCTTATTGGTTATCATTTGCCAACGGAAGTCCGGACCACAATCGATCAATATCCGTTTCCCTTCCGTCTCTACCAAGATCGAGGCCCGTAGACGCCAATCACGGGGTCTTTACTAGTACATACCTACATTGGCAACCTATCTCCAGGATTGCCCGTAGACGTTCCTGTTCCAAAAAACGATTTTCATTATCCGACATATTTAACCTCAGGCATAAGCTCTATACCGAAACGATCTTTTACGGCGGTACGGATGCTCTCCGCGACCAACGCGATCTCATGCCCCCGGGCATCTCTCCTAAATTCACTAATACCAACGCTTGTTTCTCGTAAACACCTACCGGCCCATGGTTTTTACCCTTAAACCCACATTGCTCGATCAACCAACCGGCCGGAACCTTGATCTTTCCTTCCGAAGCGGGATAAGACGGGATTTCCGGGAATTGCTTTTCAATTTCTCAAAATGCTCTGCCGTAATTATCGGGTTCATAAAGAAACTGCCTGCGTTGCCTAATACTTCCGGATCGGGAAGCTTCTGCCTGCGAATTGTTATGACAGCCTCACGGATCGTTTCCAAAGTAACTTCCGGATATTTCGTCAACTCCTCCTTTAAGTTCCCATAATTAACCGAAAAGCAAAGGGTTCTTGGATAGTCGAAGCGTAATATAAGTTATGATGTGGGGGTCATGATGCTCATTCTTGAAATAACTATTACGATATCCATATTCACAATCCGTATTCGTAAAAGTCCGTTTCTCGAATGTCAACTGGTTATAAGCCTCCACGCTCGATCACATCCTTGATCTCCATGCCATAAGCCCCGATGTTCTGGATAGCGGCAGCGCCCGCCTCACCGGGTATTAAAGAAAGATTCTCTATACCTCCCCAACCTTTCGATACGGCGTATGCCACGACATCATCCCAGATCTCCGCAGCCCCGACACGAAGCGATACATACTGTCCGTTTCCGCCGAGATAGAAATCCCTTGATTCGGGAATGGATGATAATGCCATTATAATCGTTGATGAACAATAGATTGCTCCCGCCTCCTATATGCAAGGATAAACATTCCTGAAAGTATTCATCATGTAAGATTCGTTGCAAAAATCCTCCTCCGTCTCATACTCCATGAACCAACGTGTTGTCTTTACTGGGAGATGGAACGTATTGTGTTTCTCTCCAACGAATAATTCTGCTCTATTCTCATCGTCTATTTTAATTTTTTAGGGGCAAAGGTAGTCATAAATAACTCATCCGCAAATTATGTAGTTCCGGATTTTTTTCAGTAGATTTGTATATAGAGTTGATCGTATGGATGAGAACACGTCCGGCATATCCGGTGAAATACAGAAGATGATCCTCGACAAGTTAAACACGTTCAATCGAGGAAAAACGTCAGACAAAGGGCGGTACTACATTCTTTTGCCTACCTCAAAGACCTTATATTATACACTTTGTTCTTTACGCCTTCGGCCACTTATCATCCGACGGTCTATTTGGCGAATCTCGACTTGAATGCCATCAGCTCGGTGAATAAGGCGATTAAGATGGTAAGCAACTCCTTTCTACCTTTTATTTATAACGACAGATATCAAAGACTCTCCCGATAATGGAGACGATATTATTTCTTTCGGTAAATACAGAGGATACCATTTGCATGACATCTATACGATCGATCCCCGATACGTCGTTTGATAGCCGATAAATATGAGCCTCACGTAAAAAAAGCGAGATGCGTTTTAAAGAGTTAGCGGTGACCTACAGTAAAATCTATCTCGACCTACAGACCCGTAAGAAATACAAAATGCCTGTAAGCCGCTTTGTAGGAACACCGGGAGAGAAAAAAAATTGAGCGATTTAAAGTTAACAATCACAAAAGTCCGCATTGAAGACGATTCTTACAAGACACAGATTATCCGTGGTACCGAATATTTCTATGTAGATCAATTGCTCACGGCCGTGGACATCGCCGGGAATTACTTTTTATTGAGGATAAAAGCGAAAGATCGTAGTCTTACCACGCAAACGTTGCCACCGGGCGCTCATGCTTTCCAAGTAGGGGAAAAATTGACTTTGACTTCCGCTAAGGTCTTAAAACATATAGAATCCCGTACTATCAAGTACACACGAATCGGGTATATCAAGATTCAATAAATGTTTCGAAATTCGCAAACTGACACATTATTAACATTTTTTGTTCTTAAAAAATGTAACAAACATCTGTAGGCCTTGTTTAATAAGAAACTCAAATGCAAATGTATCTTTGCAAAACGTAACTATAAAACCAGCTTCAAAGTGTACATTTGTAGTGTTTAACAATTTAAAAAATTTGCATTTATGAACAAAGCAGAACTTATAGAGGCTTTAGCAGACAAGACCGGGTTACAAAAGCAAGAAGCAAAAGAAAGTATTGGATGCTTACATCGAGATCGTAACTGAGCGTATGTCCGAAAATGAGGAAATCGTACTTGTCGGATTTGGAACACTGATCCCAAGACCGCAAACACAGCGTCTTGCCAGAAATCCTAAAACAGGTACTCCGGTAATGATCCCCCGCTCGTACGACCGTAAAATTCAAACCGGGTAAATTCCTCCTTGAGGCGATGAATGCCCACCTGAAATAATAAAGTCACCGAAAACGTAGTAAAAATATCCCCGGTAAGGGGATAAAAAACCATAAGTATGAAATCTTTCATTTATAACTATGAATGAAAAAATTTCATACTTATGATTTTTTAGTGTCCGAAATGATTACTTTTTGGGCTCAAAAAAGACTCATGAGAATCGTCAATCTTGGAGACACAAAATTCCATATTAAACAAGTTCGTAGCCGAACTTAGAGATGTAGATATACAAAAAGACAGCCTTCGTTTCCGTCGTAATGTTGAGCGTATCGGAGAAATCATGGCTTACGAGATCAGTAAGGAATTTCATTACAGTACGAAAGACATCCAGTCCCCGCTAGGTATAGCCCCGATGAATACGCCGGACGATCGAATCGTGATTAGTACGATTTTATGCGTGCCGGGACTTCCATTCCACCAAGGTTTCTTCGGTATCTGATAATGCGGAGAACGCTTTCGTATCCGCTTACCGCAAATATCAAAGCACCGTTTGAATTTTGATATTCATATCGAATATATCGCCTCTCCTCGCTTAACAGGTAAAACCTTTGATCATATCCGACCCGATGTTGGCCACCGGAAGCTCTATGGAATTGGCGTATGAGGCCCTGCTGACCAAAGGAGTACCCGGCCATGTACACGTAGCCTCCATCATCTCAAGCAAACAAGCCTTGGAATACTTTTGCAGAAGAAAATGCCGGATGACAAGACTACAATCTGATCGCCGCATTAGATAATGACCTCGACGATCATTCTTATATCGTTCCCGGATTAGGCGATGCAGGAGATTTAGCGTTCGGCGAGAAGGAATAGGGATGCGTAAACCAAAAACGTTACTGCCTTTGCCCAACTCGGAATTTACACCGATCCGACCACCTAGCCTATTTACGATGGTCTCGCAAATAGATAGCCCCAAGCCCGTACCTTGTTTAAACGTATTTCCTTTTATAGAAACGATCAAAGATATGGGCTTGTATCTCTTGGCTCATGCCATCCCCCGTATCAGTCACGGAGAATTTTATCTCATCACCTATGATCTCGTAAGCTAAGGTGATACAACCTTCGCTCGTATACTTGATCGCGTTGTTAAGGAAATTGATATTACCTGCGTCAGCCGCATACGATCGCTAGATTTGGCATTCCGGTGAATCTTGGGGAGCGATCAGAGCTACGTTATCGGGCATCTTTGGATACGGAATGAGGTCATCTCATTGATCCCTCTTTTACGTTCATATCGGCGGAAACTTGGAAATCCATCGTACCGGATTCAATTTTTGCCAAGTCTAGAATATCACTGATCAATTGAAGCAACATCCGATTATTGCTATCGATGATTTCCACAAACTCATGCCTCTCCTCGGGATCATCCGTTTCCGCCAATAATGAGAAAAACCGACAATGGCATTTAATGGCGTACGAATCTCATGACTCATATTCGCTAGGAAGGCAGACTTCAAACGATCAGTTCTTCCGCCCTTTCCCTTTTCAATTGAGAGTCCTTTAACTCCGTGATATCGTAATTAATACAGATCATCTCCGGTTTATTCGGGTCTACGCTTTGAGGGTTACGGGTGATATTGGCGCAAATCCATTTCCATCCGTCACCAGACTTCACACGCACTTCCCTACGGAAATGATGCGCTTTTACCCTGTTTCACCTCCTCAAATGAATGAGTTTATATATCCAGCGTCGTTCGGATGAATATAAGAAATAAATCCCAATAATTTGGGACAAGGGGGTTCCATCCTTCTCTCCCATATTCTCATACCATTGCTTAATGGCATAGCCCTCAAAGGTATATAAGTCATAAAGGGCATAACCGACTTTAGCGTATACGCTGACCAAGGTAAATACATTCTCAAACTCAGAAATACGGTTATAGGCGATCATCTTTTCCGTATTATCCAAATTAATAAGTAAATAGCTGGAAGGTTCACCTCTTTGGTCATATAAAATACTGGCCTTGGTAACGATATCCATCTCGCCTACTTTCGAGGTGTTATAATAATCATCGACCTTCTTAAACGAATAATTCAGCCGGAAATTCACGGATTTATTCTCCTTGAGTTTCTTGATCACATCTTTAGGCATAATCGGGTTGCTAAAAATATTGACTCCTAAAACGTCCTTCTTTGACCGGATACCGAATATCTCCATATCCTTTGCGTTCAGGTCAATCAAGTAACCGTCCCTGTCATAAAAAAGCTCGACCCCCACAGGTAAATTTACATACAGCTTTCGGAAAATCATCTCATTATGATCGATCATCTTTTACTAATCTTTTCCTCCTTTCAGTTTGAAATTAGGTAAAATCTGTAATATGCCCAACGCTTTTACGCACACTCCATTATTCAACTTACGCTCACATAATCTGAGCGTACCCATTTTTCCCCAGTCGGTGTTATTATCGGAAATATCTGCTCATACGTATCGACAGATTGGATCGATAAAAAATCCGTAGTAATCAGATCCCTAAAGTCTTCCCCCGGATTATATAGTAAAATTCAAAAAAAAGAGATTATTCCCCTTCTTCCCAAATATACTCATTAAATAATCGGAACAGATATAACTTCTTTTGAACAAAATCGGCTTCCCACAAGCCAACTTCCGCTCTATCTAATAACAATTTACATTGATCCAATTGAGTCTGTATATCCTCCATAAAAATATCCCTTCCGATAAAATTACACTATGATTTCACAAAGATATAATTTAAATAGTATAAATCCCCTATAATAAAAAAGAGATTGTCTCGAATCACTCAAGACAATCTCTTTATATATTCAAAGCCTGATATAAATTATTTCAATTCCTTGATACGAATATTGCGGAATTTGACAGGGGAAACCATGTCCTAAGAAACCTATATGACCTTTTTTTGTTAAAACAAACCCGGATGCTCCTTCATCCGGCGTACCATTCTTCACGGCATCCCGAATATTTCATCCAAGATTACGACCATTCACCGTCACACGGATATGATCGCCATCCGCCATGATCTCTTCCGTATTCCATTCTCCAACCGGCTTGAACGCTTTCGGATGATCCTCACGGGCGGGAATGATACCGTATACGGAACCATGATGTTGCAGCGGAGTGATGTTTCGGTAAATAGGATGTTCACAATCCAAGACCTGCACTTCCATACCTACATATGCTGCGTCTCTTCCATCGGCGTACGGATACCGACACCGTTATTAGCTCCTCGGGGTTAACTGAAATCAAACGATAGATAAAGTTTCCGTATTCTTCTTGGTGTACAGATTACCTCCGAAGCTACTGCTTGGAACCATAGAGATACAGCCGTCTTCCAAGATATAATCAACCGTATTTCCAGTCCATTCATGCATATTCGTTCCGTCAAACAAAAAACCTTGAAACCCTCTTTTTTTCCTTCTTCAGAGACAATTGAACGGTTCTTGTTTCTCTAATTCCTTCACGTAGATATTACGGTAATAAACCTTGCTACCATGCGCTTGCATCTCGATTTGCTCTACCGGGAAAATCGGAAGCTTGCGATCCCAATAGTTTTCCAGAATCACGTTATTCAACACCACTTTTTCTCCGTTCAAGACAACTCGTCACACGGTCGCCAACCATCTTAATATAGAAGGAATTCCATTCACCTAGTTTATTATCGGCCACCTTTCGAAGGCTTGCTCTCATTTACCTGATTGTTATACAAGCCTCCGGAACCTACTTGCGCACCAACATTTACCCGAGAAGTATCCCAGATCTGGACTTGAGGAGTACCACGCAGATAAATACCGGCATCAGCCTCAGGTCCTTTAGGATCCAACATCCAATCAACATACATCTCGAAATCACCATATTGCTTTTCAGTACATAGGTTATCGTACCCAGTACCGTCAAATACTAACAGGCCATTTCTCCACTTTCCAGTCACGACGCATATTCTCATCAGCCTTCTCCTGCGCTTTCGCCAATGAGCCGGTTTCATTTTCGCACGGCGATCGGATTCTCAACCAAACCTTTCCAACCCGTTAAATCCTTACCATTAAAGATAGAGACAAATCCAACCTCGTCCGGCATCGCATCTAAATGTTGCTTCAAGGCATCGATATCATAACGAGCGTCTTCCCCGTCAAACATGGTCAAAACACGTTTCAAGATTGCCTTCACATTGTCACCCCTTATATTCCGGATGGTTACGAGCGATATTTCCAAACCGCATAAACAGCCGCAGAACGAACAGCCGCATCGCTTGAATCCAAGAATTCCGACGCATACATCAATGCCAAGAAGGTATCCGCCCGTTGGATCTGACGTAAAATAAGAGCCTTTTGCTCACTGTCCGGGCGATTCCATGACTTTTCCGCAAGCTCAACAAACGATTCTCTCGTAAATGCCGGATTAGATACCAACTGCACATAACGCTTTAACGCCCTGTCGAATACTTGATCGGAAGAGGCTGATTGGCAACCTTAAATAGTTCATCGGCAGCCTCAATACCCTTCCATGCCAACAAAAGCGTCAAGAGCCGCATCCTTTGGCCGCTCCATTCCTTTATTCAATCGCTTCCACGATCGTAGCCAAAGCCTCTTTCTCGCCAGTCGCTGATAAGAGACCTTATAATAAAGATATCTCTTGCTGTACTCCCGCTTGTATCATACGGCGATTCACGTTAGATACTTGAGTTGCCGCCGGTTGTTTAGAGATAGCGGCAATGATCGCATCTTGAAGCGAGCGACAGCTGAAGCCTCCGCAGTCCCAACATTCCGCACAATAAAGTGAAATCTTTCTCGGATACTACATCTTTCAATGCGGTATAAGCGGCTTTCTTCACCTCTGATGAGCCGATTTAATCTGATCCAGTACCGTATTTTCTAGATTCCGCGTCGGCCATACGTATCGCCAACAGCTCCAAACCAGCGATTTTCCGGCATCGGAAGCGGACGGGATCACTTTTAGCGACCGCTTGATCAATATCGCCGTTAAATGCCATCAAAGCATCTTGACCCAATAATATCTGCTTGTCATTGCTCTTCAACAAATCCGCCAGCACAGGAATGACACTCTTATCACCGATTTTAACCAAAGCCCAAACAGCGGCCTGTTGCACATAGAAATCCTTATCTTTCAATTGGTCCAAAAGAACTTGTCTCGCTGGTAGATCAAAACGAAGTTCCAGATTCTTGATCACGTCATGTTTAGACGGGCATTTGCTTTCACGGCCTATCCAGTTCAAGATATCCACCTTTGACTTCCGGCTTCGCCTTTAACATGTGTTTCATGACCTCGATATAAACATTTTGATCAGCGAAACCCGAAGCGAAGTTCAAAGCCGCATTACGGTATCCCTTATCCGTATCTTTCAAAGCCGATAATAAATTCTTCGTAGCAGCTTCCGGCTTAGCGGCCAATAGAATCTGAAGAGCGGCCTCACGGGTCTGTGTCATACCTGCTTTCGTAGACTTCTTCAATAAATCATTCGCTGCTTTCTCCGCATCTTTGGTATCGCCTTGCTCAAGGACACGTTTTTATCAAAGCGATATACGCCTCATTCGCCCCGGTCTTTTCCATTTTATAACCGGCTTTCTCGGCAGCGGCGGCTAAATCGCCTAGAGAAGCTTTAGAACCTTACACGACTCAACGCATAAAGAACCTCTTTCTGCATATTCTCATCGCTGGAACTAAGCATCACTTTCAATACATTTTCCGCATCAAAGCGATTTGCACGTCAGCGATCGCACGGATAATATCCTTTTGCGTCTTCGAGTACCGGAACGACGCATCAAGGAAGCCACCAAAACCTTCTTAGCGTTATCGGTACGGATTGCGGATAACGCACGGGCAGCAGGACCGCTTAGGCTCTCATCGTTCAAATAGCTAGCCAGCGTATCCACACACTCATCTTTTCCCAGTAATTGAAGCTGCCGGATAATAAAAGCCTTTGTTTCCCGGTCGCTCACCTTATCCAAGGCTTTCAAATATGCGTTGGCTGTTGCTAGACGGCATTTTCCTCACCTTTCGCCATCACGTAGTGAGTCAATCCGCTCAACGCATAATCCACGTTCGAGTTACTGCCTTTTCCCGGAGCGTTAATCTTGTTAATCAACATCAAGACCCCTTCCTCGCCAGTGGAGCTTAGGTCATTAATTAATTTGTTATATTCAGCTTTTTGTTGCTCCGCCGGCATCTGTGCCAGTACATCGGCAACGATCGTCTTCGATGTACGATTAGCCGGGCTTTGAGCCATTAACATGCTACCGCACAACAATAAGCTGGCAATTGATATATATACTTTTTTTCATATGTGTATGTGTTTAAATATTCCAAGGCGCTCTCATCGGCTGATCCAACAAACGATTAGCGGCCTCATCATTAATAAATTCCAGTTTTACGGGATCAAAGTGAAGCGTACGATTCAAACGAAGGGCTACGGCACCTATATTCACGATCGTAGCGGGAACGGAAGCCATTACGCTCATTCAAGGCAAAAAGGCTGACGAGTCTTTACGCACTCGATAAAGTCGGTAACCTGTGGCTCAGGTTCGGGATAATCGGATAACTTTTCTCCCAATCCGGGATATCACATACGAAATTCTTATAAACATTCCCGTTCGGTCCGAAATATAAGGTTGTGTTCGGATCCCTCAATCACCTCCCAAAGTACTGATCTGGCAACCATCCTCATAGGTATACGTAATCGAGCGCCAAGTACCCACGGCGTCCGGATGTTGTTGCGGAGCATCCACCTCTACCTTAACCGGGCTGGTATTATCTTTTCCTAGAAAATATTGTACAGGGTCAATATAATGCTGTCCCATATCCCCTAAACCACCGCCGTCATAATCCCAGTATCCACGGAATGTCTGATGCACACGATGCGGGTTATAAGGTTTTGTAAGAGCCGGACCCAACCAAAAATCATAATCCAGCTCACTAGGCACCGATTGCGGTTCCGATATTCTTTACCAACCCAATAGAACTTCCCAGTCAGAAACCGGTATGCTTGCTGATCGTTAAAAGCTACCTTTAGCGGCCAGCCCAACATACCACTTTGAACCAGTTTCTTCAAAGGTTTCACGGAGTGCCCAACCATAGAACGGGTCTGCGAAACGGAACCAAGTGTTCAAGCGAGAACATACGTCCCGTATTAAGCTTCATCGCTTCCATACCCGTTTACCCTCTCCCCGATCGTACGGGTCATAGGCTTCTCACCAAATATCTTTTTCCTGCTTTTAGCGGCCTCGACAGACATGATACCATGCCAGTGAGGAGGCGTAGCTATATGAACGATATCATTAGGATCCAGAATCAAATCACGAAAATCATGGTATGCGGCAATCTTATCCTTTACCAACTGTTTACCTAGCTCAGATGATTCTTATCGACGTCACACACACGGCGACAAGACGAGTTCCGGCATAGTCCACATGTCCACGGCCCATACCACCTGTACCGATAATTCCTTTTGTCAATTGATCACTTGGAGCGATGAATCCATTACCCAACACGTGGCGCGGTACAATCGTAAATGCGATTCCTCCAAGAGTCTTCAGGAAAGTCTCTTCTGTTTGTCTTCATAGTACGAATTTAAAATTTAGATAGAATAGATTAACTTGAGTGACAAAAAAATCATAATACTCGAAGAGACAAGAAAAATGTATATAAAAAAGAAAAGGATGCCTTTAGCAAAGACATCCTTCCCTAGTATTTTTTATGAAAATTTATTACAAAGCGAATTGCGGTTGACGGTGAATCCATTGCCCACGGGTGAAAATCGGGAAGTCTACCAAAGCACCGCCACGAGCGATTGACATCTCTGACAAGCCGGAGATAGCGCTCCAAGCGGCAGCGTCATAGCAATCCATTGGAGCCGGTTTTCTTATTACGGATAGCGTCGATCAAGTCGTACATCATGATATAGTCCATACCACCATGTCCGGCCTCAGCCGCCTCAGCGGGAATGCTGTGCCCATAATTTATGGTCATATTGCTTGAACCATTCCTCCGAATCATCCCAACGGTGAGGTTTGGATTTACCCTGTACATATACATGATCGCCATCATTCATCCATAAACCCTCAGTTCCCTGAACACGGAAACCTAATGAATAAGGGGCGAGGAGATGGTATCATGGGTTACGATGATCGTTTGTCCATTAGAACACTTAATCATAGAAGTCACGATATCTCCCAAATTGAAGTTGACCTTCGCCAACGGATGATTCTCACCCCCATTATCCACGATAAACTTATGCAATCCACGAGATTGAGTAGCCATAGCGGATAAAGAAAGGAAGCGGTTACCACGATTGATATCCATACAATGAGCTACCGGTCCGATACCATGAGTCGGATAGATATCGCCATTACGATGTACGGAATGGTTCGTACGCCATTGAGCCTCGGCGAAAGCCGTCGGGCCCATACGAAGATCACCACTTCCGGTACATAGTTGTAATGAGTTCCATCATTGAATTTCACCTCACGCAAGTCATGCTCATAACCACAGCCACCATGCAGGATCTCGCCGAACAAACCTTGGCGAACCATATTCAACGCAGCCATACAGTCACGACGATAACATACGTTCTCCATGATATTCAAATGGCTTCCGGTAGCTTCCGAAACGTTTACCAAATCCCAACATTCCTCGATCGTATTAGGGCCGCGGAAACCTCCACGCCTACATAAGGAACACCAGCCTTCATAGCGGCGACAGACATCGGAACGTGCCATTCCCAAGGACTAGCGATAATCACGCAATCAAATTCCTCGTTGTTCAACATTTTCTCAAATTCACGCTCACCTCCCTTATAAACCTTCGGAGCGGGCACATTAAATTTAGCGATATGTTTCAAAAAGGTTCTATCGATCGGCCCCTGTTGATATCGCAAATCGCTACGATCTTATTACCGGGGATCGCCAATACATTATTAATATGCTCATGGCATCTAGAACCCGTTCCGATGAAACCGAAACGTAATTCTACCATCATCTTTTGCCGGCTGTTTTTTTCTTTTGTGGGTTCAGCGGCGGTTGTTGTAGCTCCGGCGTTTCCGGCCATCCTGCGGCACCAATACCGGCGGCAGATACTTTCTTAAGGAATGAACGACGAGTGTTTTTCCATATATTTTATAAATTAGTTTGTGTTTTGAGGATACAAAATTAAAAAATATTTTCTCAATCAAACGTTATTGAGTATTTTGAAAAATAAAGAGTCCAAGACTAAAAGTCGTTATCTTTCCGGTTTCCCTTTAGCCTCTCGAAGGTCATCATCATCAGTCGAAGTCTTTTAGGTTCTTTTTTCCGCCAAATTAACTTGCTGACCGATGTCTTCCTTTACATTATATAATTGATAACAGTTACTATTTCCGGCAAAGGCAGCCTCCTCCGCGTCGCCATAGGTATCCGGATACGGTGGGACCATGACCCAATCACCATCACGTAGCGCATAATTGAAATAACCTTCCAAGACAAGTTCCTTTCGCCCATTACCACCTTTTCCTAGAAAGACAGGCAAGGTGTTTTTGGCTATCTACCTTATCAGAATAGGTCTGTCCGATCAACGCCGACAGCGAGGCTAACAAATCCATCTGGCAAACCAAGGCATCCGACACAGCGCCCGGCTTAACTTCCGCAGGCCAACGAAGCATGAACGGGATACAGGGTCCCACCATCATACAAACTCGTCTTTCCTCCACGAAGCGGTCCGGCCATCTTATGATCCCCTACCAATTCCACGGCTTGATCTTGATAACCGTCATCCAGAACCGGTCCGTTATCGCTAGTGAAAATAACTAATGTATTTTCCGTTAGCCCCAACTTATCCATTTCCTTCAAGAATTCGGTCACGCACCAATCCGCTACCAAGATAACATCTCCACGAGGTCCCATCCCCGACTTACCCGCGAATCTCTCGTTCGGTACACGAGGTACATGCGGTTGATGCAAGCCATAGTACAGGAAGAAAGGTTTATCCTTATTCTTTTTTTCATAAAACCTTTCGCCTTCTCAAGGAACAACTCTGCCATATCCTCATCTTTCCATTGGGCGGTCTTGCCTCCTTTCTGGAAACCAATTCGAGGTACACCGTTTACGATAGCGCCGGCATGCCCGACACTCGGGAGCATTCTCAGTAATTCAGATTATCCTTCCCAGTCGGTTCCCCGGGGAAATTCTCCTTATAACTGACATAGAGAGGATCGTTCGGATCGAGGTTTACACCTCTCCCATTCTCGATAAAGATACAGGGAACCCGGTCATTGGTAGCGGCTTGGATAAAAGAATAGTCGTAACCGATCTCTTTCGCTCCGGGATAAACCAGCTTTGTTCCAGTCTACCGCCCCGTCACCTAATCCCAGATGCCATTTGCCGACCGAGCCGGTGACATAGCCCGCTTGCTTCATCACCTTCGGCAAGGTAACCTGTTGAGTATTGATAATCAGAGCCGCATTGCCGGGAAGTATTTTGGCTTCCCTATTTGTCCAAGGATATAATCCGGTAAGCAAGGAATAACGGCTGGGGGGAGAAGTAGCCGCCGTACAATAACCTTGCGTAAAGCGTATGCCTTCATTTGCGATACGATCCATTCCCGGAGTCTGTATGCGATGAGCCCCGTAACAGCTTAAATCACCATACCGAGATCATCGGCTACGATGATCACCACGTTAGGTTGCCGGGAGATGATTGAGCTATTAAAGTTGTTGGCAAGGAAAACCCTGCCAACACACTCATTATACAATACTTATTCATCGCTTATTACGGATTCTGAGTTAATGTACCCGGATAAGCGTTAATCTCAGACTGCGGAATATACTGGATAGCCAACGGGCTGGTAGCAGGATATTCAGGCACGCCGTCATGGAATCCCGGGTAATGACGTTTCATCGTATCGCCTACACGATATACATCAAAACCACGGTCAGCCTCGTAAAGCTAATTCCAACTGACGTTCTTTCATGGTAAGCTCATGAGCGTTTGTCGCATCAAAGATTTATATCCGGCGTTAGGTAAGGAACGGGTACGAACGGTATTCAAATCGGCTAATGCTTTTGTATAGTTTCCTAATTTAGCGCTAGCCTCGGCACGAATCAAGTATAGCTCACCTAAGCGAGAGATAACCGGTGAATAAAGGTGGGGATAACCTTCTTGCTTAGAGCATTTATAACTATAGAATTTCGGATTACCTTGGCTTTCTAACATCAGGTAATCATAATCACCGACATAAGTTTTTCCCTTATAACTAATAGAATAACGTTTATTATCCACATCTACGGGAGTTAATGTGTACTCTTCATCATCCACGGTAGCGATTAACTTACCACCTACTTCCTTTGTCTCACCCTGACGATATACATAACCGGAAATCTTGCCGTCCGCATATAAGTTAGCAACGAAACGGAAAGCCGGAATTTGATCTCCCGCATCATTCTTCTTATATTGTGGATGGATAAAAGCCTCGCGGGCATCCGTATTTTTACCTGTCTCATGCAGCAAATCCATGTATTTAGCGCTAGCGTATACCTCACCCCAGCCTTGACCATCAATCTCCGCATACATACTACCTAACGGGCTACCCCAATCATCCCAATCGAAGCAATGAATTTCACGGCAAAAAATAGTCTCCGTTTGAGAAGCCGCATCCGGAGCAAGCTCATTATATGTCATAAATGTCGAACGACTCAATAAGGAGAATTGATTACTCTCGATTACCTCATTCGCATAATTATAAGATAATTGAGCGTATTCCTTATTCGGATTCTCAAAAAGTACCACTCATATACATATAAACCTTGGCCAACAAGGCTTGAGCCGCATACTTTGAGGCATAGGCGGGCGACTTAAAATCAGACATCAACTCTTCTGCCTTTTTCAAGTCAGACAGAACTTGCTCATACGTATCTTTCACGGAAGAACGATCCGGAAGATCCAGGTTATCCATATCCTCAGGCATACCATTCACAATAGGTACACCCAGATTCTTCTCCGGTTCTTGATAATAAGGACGGCCAAACACACGACACAGATAAAAATACATCATGCCACGCATATAATAGGCCTCACCCAACTTTTGGTTCAACTCTGGAGATTCACCCTCATTGATCATCTTCATTAAAGAACTTGTCTGCGAGATGATATTATAAGCACTGTTCCAAACCGTAGAAAGCCCACCATTATTAACGGTATGCTGATAAGTAAAGTAAGTACCGAATGGATTTGTGGTCGGCCTTATCCTTGCAAACGTTATCCCCGGGGGAACTCTCCACAATAGTGTAAATGCTCAGATGCAGTTTTCAATTTAGCGTAGCAACCGTTTAATAAGACATCAACCGCAGCATCCTTATCTTCCATGATCTTGTCCTCCGTATACTTATCATAAGGCATACGTTCGATATCACAGCTTGTTATAAATGTGGCCGCTGCCGCAAGAGCCACTATAGCTATTTTTTTTCATTCTTATTCCTTTAATTAAAATGTAACATTTAAACCAAACATAAATTTACGGGCTTGTGGGTACGGAGAAATGGCCACACCAACCGAACCAGCCTTGTATCGGCTTCCTACCCTACCTCAGCGGGAAGTTCCGGATCCACTCCTGAGAAACCCGAAAGAACAAACAAGTTCTCACCTGAGAAAGAAAGACGGACATTGTCTACATATTGGATCTTCCAAGGTAACGTATAGCCTAATGTCAAGCTACGCAAACGTAAATAGCTCGCATCCTCAAGTAACGGAAGATCCCTTGCTGGATTGGCTCTTATTACCATATTCAGCTTTTGGATGGGTAGCGATATCGCCCGGTTTTTCCCAGCGATTCCAATCATCCCTTAAATTCATTTGATTATAATTTACATAAGCACCATCACTATCATACATAGAACGGTCATAATTGTAAATCTCACCTCCTACCGAATAACCGAAGACTGCGGATAAATCGATATTCTTCCAAGATAGATTTGTAGAGAAACCACCGTAGAAGTCAGGGCTTAATTTTTCCTAATATAGTCTGGTGCTTGGAAGCCTCGCTATAATCAGAAGTTGTTACGCGTTCTCCTTCCCTCATTTGTTGTATACCACAACGGAGCTCCTGTTTGCGGATCTACGCCAGCCCATTCAGTTCCGTACCAAGTATCCACATCCTGACCCGGAGTCAAGATCTTATCCATATAGATGTAATAGCTTGTTCCTGCGTTGGCAGTAATAATCTCGCTCTTACCACCATATAATTCAGTGATCTTATTACGGTTCAAGCCCAAGTTTGCGGCAACGCTCCAATTCCAATCACCACCTTTCAAGATGTCCACCCTAATGAAACCTCGAAACCATTATTCTTAACAGAACCAACGTTACGATAGATACCCGTGATACCTGTCACACCGGGCAGAGGCACTTTATAAAGCAAATCGGTTGTTTTCTTATTGTAATAATCCAAATTAATAGTCAGACGATCGAACAAGATAGCGTCAATACCTACACCCGCCGTATAGGTTTTCTCCCATGTCAAGTTCTTATTTTCTTTTTGAGCAATTACCGCACCCGGATCACCGTTGTATCCCGTAGACATAGCATACAAAGTATACTGCGAATACAGCTCAGTAGGACGATTACCTTACAGAACCATAGCTAGCGCGCAACTTCAATTGCTGTACCCAATCCTTTGCCTTGAAAAATTCCTCCTGATGGATATTCCAACCACCACTAACAGAGAGAAGAAATTACCATATTTAGCATCCTCACCAAAGTTTGAGGCACCATCTCGGCGGAAAGAGAAAGACAATAAATAACGATTGTCATACGCATAATTGGCATTGAACAAATAGGATTGTACAGCCCATTCCTCTTGCGATCCTTTTATTGTCTTAGGAGTTGTCGCTACATCTGCCACAGAAACCCGGAGCGAAACTAGCCGCTGTCTGATCCTTGATTTCCCGGGTATAAAGAGTTCCACTCATAAGCCAATATCGCATTGATGGAATGTTTATCGAACACCTTATTAAAAACCAAGCAATTGGTTGCTATATACCCGATAAGAAGTGTGGTGGTCTTATCTTGACAACAATCCATTGTCGGGCCTCTCCTGCCTTAGAGCGAGGATCGTTATAGCCTTTGAAAAGAATGTTATTATATTTATAGCTATTCACGGATGCAAAAGTCAACCAATCGGTAAACTTGATATCAAAGTCAAAGTTTCCTACATAAACTCATAGGAAGTTTTCTTCTCATAATTCCATTGCAGGTCATACAAGTAATTTGTAGCATCGCTATTCACCCAATCGGTCGGCCTGTATTGCTGGATCAAGTCGCCATTCTCATCATACGGGGAGTCCCAAGGGAAATTAAACGTACATGATAGCGCCTAGGATCTTGCTGCTGGTCCCATCACGTCACTACGGGTAGCCCATACTTTAGGGTTTGATAGTCAACCAGTCCGTCGCTTGGTAATCCACATTGAAACGTAAGTTATAACGCTTGTAGTCATATCCTTTCACGGCACCATCCTCATTATAGCAACCAACGGATGTATACGGCTTGATCTTCTCTGAGCCACCGGAAACAGATACGTTATAGTCTTGAGCGAAGCCCAGATGCGTACCCTCTTTCCACCAGTCGAAGTTACGGTTGCGCAAATCCTCCGTAAAATAACTCGGAAGGGCGTCTTGATTAGCGAAAGATTTATAATAATCATATAATTCTCGCCGTTCATCATATTCATGTTTCCACGGTGCAACTGGTTCACACCCATCTTTACGGAAGCGTTAATCGTAGCTTTTCCCGATCTTACCTTTCTTCGTAGTCACCATGATAACACCATTCGCTCCTTGAGAACCATAGATAGCGGTTGAAGCGGCATCCTTCAAGATAGACATAGACTCGATATCAGCCGGGTTCAAGCTACCCGCTTCCGTACCGACGATTACGCCATCCACGATCCAAAAGGGTCCGTGCTACCGTTTACCGTAGACTTACCACGGATCACCACCTTACCGGCAGCGCCCGGCTGACCACCACCCGAGTAACCTGTACGCCCGGAGCCTTACCAGACAATAAGTTCTCGACCGTAGGGCTAGTGGCATCCAACAATTTCTCGTTGCTCACCACCTGCATGGCACCCGTCAAGCTTTCCTTTTTTTGCACGCCGTAACCAACAACAACCACCTCCTCAAGGTTCTGAGTGTCTTCCTTGATACGGATAGTCATCGGAGCGCTAGTCGCCTTAACCTCATGGTTTCACATAACCGATGTAAGAAACGACCAAAGTAGCTCCGGCCGGAGCTTCCAAACTAAACTTTCCATCGAAATCGGTACTGGTACCGTTCGTAGTGCCTTTCACAAGCACGTTCGCGCCGATTACCGGCTCACCCGTCACCGCGTCAACAATGGTACCTGAAATCGTAATTGTCTGCTGCGCCACCATTCTCTCCGCGTTTCTCAATTCATTTTGGATTAGAAGATGACTTGTAAACAACAATCCTATTGTTGTTTACAACAAAATCAGCATGCTGATTTTTTCAGCGCCGTCGTCAAAATCTCCTCGACCGAACGGTTCGACATGTCGATTGAGATACGCTCATTCAGATTGATGTCATTGTTACGGATAAGGAACGTGTAATTAAATTTTTCCTCGATCAAATCGAAAAGTTCTTTTAATGTTGTACTTTCCATTTGAACAGACATCATTTGTGTCTGAAGTTCGGACGCTGAAACCGTACCGGGAATAAACGGAAGTCCCGCAAGCATACATGCGGCTACCATCATCTTACCGGTCTTCTTGAAATAGTTCATTTCCATTAAAGTTAGATTTAATAAATAATTTTCTCGTTTATACTATTTTCCACACTTACACCTTAGATTAAGGTTTGTATTTTTATTTATCTTTTATAATAATCTCATCTCCCGAACGAGTCCACACATATTTGTGATCCACGTCCACCTCACGAAGGATTTTTATCCAACGAATAATCTTTCGTAAAGCTGCCGGAGAAGATTTCCTTTCTCAAAGGGATCGCTCTCAACGCGGATACGCACGTTGAACTTACGTTCCAAATCGCCCATGATACTCATGAAAGGTTGTTCGGAGAATTTCAGGCTACCGTCCATCAAGAGAGAGCATCCTTGGCATCCACCTCACTGACTCTTACCTTTATTGGTCTGCTTATTAAAGCTTAGTTTCCGGTTTGGAGTCAAGGTCACATCGCCCGCATGGGCAACCTCATCCCGCAAGCTCGTTTACTTTTCCCGACACCAGAGTGACATCGGTCATTTCATCCATTCCGTAAGCCTTTACGTTAAAAGCTAGTTCCCTAGAACCTGATATCCAATCTCTTTTGATTTTACGATAAAAGGCTTAAGGGAAACCCGGGTAATCTCGAAGTAAGCCTCACCATCCAATTGTACGCTACGTCCGTTTCGTATTGAAATCACTGCCATATCTCAACGTGGAACCTGCGTTGACCAAACCACGGATTGATCCGGCAAAACGACTTTCGTTTGGGCCCCATAGGAGTTGTCGTCTCAAAAAATAAGCCAAGGCGGCAGATTTCGGCTGATTATGTCTCGTACCTATATAATAAGAGGCAGTCCCCACCGATACCACGATCAAGACCGAGGCGGCAACTTTTCCTAAAAACCGAAAATTTAGCCAATGATTCTTTTCAGAAGGAATAGCGGGATCGATAAGTGCCCCGAAATGTTTTTGGAAATCGGCTTTCATATCAGAGGCAAACAAAGGTACATGCGCCGTCGCCCAACAATCCGCCATCTCGGAAAGGCGTTGTTTATGAGCGTCATCCGTTTCCAACCATTGTAGTAATTCATTTCGCCCCTCCTCGGATATATCTCCCATGAGGTAGCTATAAATTAAATCTTCTATGTGTTTATTCTCTATTTCCATGATATTAACAAAGGAGCCGGTTTTCAACCCGGTTTCTATTATATACACATGTTTTAGAGATTCCGTTTAAGAAGATTCCAATTATTTTTCGAAAAAATTAAATATAAGTAAGAAAAGAGGGTAAAGATCGCCTAAAAGTTCACGCAACTTCGCCAAACCGATCTTGATCTGTACTCGTACCGTACTGGAACTGATATGATTTGTTATCGCTATTTCCTCATAGGTCTTGTTATGGTAAAGATATTGCACGAAGATATCCCGGCATTTAGCGGGCAAGGAATCCACGGCACGATAGATTTTCTCCTCGAATTCCTTTATTCTCCAGATAAGCCAACGGATGGGGATCGGCGTCTATCTGCAACTCTTGTATCGACAATAAGTTTTCTTGTACATCTGATAAAGGGACTTCTTGCTGGCGTTTATCTCTTAAATAATTCAGGCAATAATTACGTACCGAGCGAATTAAATAAGCGTTTACCGGATGTATTAACGCCGAATGGTGATTCCATACATTCATGAAGACATCATTAACGATCTCACGTGCCGCCTCCGGGTTATAGACATATTTAGTCGCTACGGCGCACAAGTACACGTAGAAGGTCGTATATAATTGTTCAAATGCTTTGGCATCGCCATTATTGATCCGAGATATTATGTCCTCCTTTACAATCAGCACAAACGTCAACCCTTTAGTTTCACTCACTATTGAATCACAAAAATAATGAAATATTCTAAAAGATCGCCTCGTTTTAGAAGAAAGTATAGGGTAATAGCGCCAAACAGCTCGCTAAAGCGGACTGTTTGGATACTTAGGTGACGAACCGGATGCCATACGGGTGGCATAGCTGTGCCATCCTTATGGCACGCCCCTGCCATCGTTGTGGCACGGCTATGCCACCGGCGTGGCACGACTGTGCCAATGCTATGGAAAGGACTGGCACTATACATCGTTGCAATACAATAACTTAGATTACTTAGAGGAATTGGCGGCACGCTTCTTGTTACGCCAGTAACTGCCGTCACGTTTGCTTCCGAACATATTACGGCGTTTCGACTCTTGCTTGATCGCTTCTTTCTTTCGGCTACGGCGGCTTTTCACCTCCTTGGTCTCATACATATGGCCACCAGCTACGGGGACTTCCTTGCCGATCAGTTTCTGGATATCTTTCAACAAAGGTACCTCCTCGGCGTCGCAGAAAGAGAAAGCCACACCTTCACGGCCCGCACGACCCGTACGCCCGATCCGATGTACATAAGTCTCGGGTACGTTAGGAAGCTCATAGTTAATGACGTGCGTCAGATGATCCACGTCGATTCCACGGGCGGCGATATCCGTAGCGATCAGCACACGGGTCGTATGATCCTTGAAATTCGTCAAAGGCGCGCTGGCGAGCGGTCTGGCTCTTGTTGCCATGGATCGCCTCCGCCCCTATCTCCGCTTTCGACAAGACACGGGCCACCTTGTCCGCCCCGTGTTTCGTACGGGTAAAGATCAATACGGATTCCAGTTCCGGGTTCTCCAACAAGCTTTTCAGCAAGTTGATCTTCTCGGCCTTCTCGACGAAATAAACGGATTGGTCGATCGCGTCCACGGTCGATGAGGCCGGGTTACTTCCACCTTTTGCGGCTCGCTCAAGATCGTACCTGCCAAGCGCTCGATCTCAGGGGGCATGGTAGCGGAGAAGAACAAGGACTGGCGTTTCTTGGGCAATAGCGGTAAAATTCGCTTGATGTCATGGATAAAGCCCATGTCCAACATACGGTCCGCCTCGTCTAAGACGAAATACTCCAAGGTATCCAAGTGGATGAATCCTTGTCCGATCAAGTCCAGCAGACGTCCCGGCGTAGCGATTAATATATCGATGCCTCTTTCCAAGGCTTCCGTCTGGGGCTTCTGTCCCACCCGCCGAATATCACCGTATGGCGTAATCCGGCGAAACGGCCGTAAGCGGCAAAGCTCTCTCCGATCTGGATGGCAAGCTCACGGGTAGGCGTAAGGATCAATGCCTTGATACCCCGTTTGTAACCTTTCTTCTTCTGGAGATATAACCGCTGGATAATCGGGATGGAGAACGCCGCCGTCTTACCGGTTCCTGTCTGGGCGCAACCCAATAAATCATAACCTTGCGAAACGATGGGAATCGCTTCTGATTGTATAGGTGTTGGAGTCGTATAACCTTCTTGCACGAGAGCCTTACGTATCGGCTCTATCAAATCTAAATCTTCAAATGTCATTCTAAAATAGGGTGAGCCATCACGGCTCGTTATGTAAATAATGTGGGCAAAGGTAGTAAAACTTTATGATATAAACTATCTTTGCGCTTTTATGCCCGTAAAGCGATATGAAAGAATTATTACTACTACTGAAAAAGTTCTTCAGGATATACCTCCTTCCGTCCCTTGCAGGCGGACATCATACAGCGTATCTTACAGAAAGAGGACTCGTTGGTGCTGATGCCCACGGGTGGAGGCAAGTCGATCTGTTTCCAGCTACCAGCTATCTATCTGCCGGGTACGGCTTTGGTGGTGTCCCCCTTGATCGCCTTGATGAAGGATCAAGTAGAGGGGTTGATCGCCAACGGCATCCCCGCGGCGGCGTTGAACAGCATGATGCCGGAAGAGGAGCAACAGCAGGTGAAGCAACTTTGCGTGCAGGGCAAGATCAAATTATTGTATATCTCCCCAGAACGGATCAAGATGGAGGCGGACTGGTTCCTGCCCCGGCTGGATATCTCGCTCATCGCTATCGACGAGGCACATTGCGTATCGCATTGGGGGCATGACTTCCGTCCGGAATACACGCAACTGGCGATCTTGAAGGAGCGTTTCCCCGAAAGTCCCGGTCGTGGCCCCCTGACCGCTACCGCCGATAAAATCACCCGGAAGGATATCCTAGAGCAGTTACGACTTCGCACGCCCCAGACGTTCATATCGTCATTCGACCGCCCGAACATCTCCTCACGGTACGCCGGGGCTTAACAAGAAAGAAAAGATCGCCGCCATCGTCCATTTCATCCGGGGCACCGGGAGCAGAGCGGTATCATCTATTGCATGCGCCGCAACGATACGACCGAGCTGGCCGATGAGTTGGCGATGTATAATATCAAGGCGATCGCCTACCACGCCGGCCTCCTGCCCGCCCAACGGGAACAGGCCCAGAACGATTTCATCAACGACCGGGTGGACGTGGTGTGCGCCACGGTAGCTTTCGGGATGGGTATCGACAAGAGTAATGTCCGCTGGGTCGTGCATTACAGCATGCCGGGGAGTATCGAGAATTACTACCAAGAGATCGGCCGTGCCGGAAGGGACGGGATGAAAAGCGATACCCTCCTGTTCTATTCCTTGAGCGACTTGATCGTACTTCGCCGTTTCGCCGAGGAGAGTGGCCAAAGCGAGGTGAACTTGGAGAAGCTAAACCGGATGAGACGGTACTGCGAGTCCGACATGCCGCCGCCGTGTCCTGCTCAGTTACTTCGGCGAGGAGGCGACCATGATTGCGGCAACTGCGACGTGTGCAAGAACCCTCCGCGACGCTTCGACGGCAGTGTCTTGATACAAAAAGCGCTGAGCGCCGTTATCCGACCGGCGAGCATGTAGGCATGCAAATGCTGATCGACATATTACGTGCCTCCGGTCGGGCGGAACTCTTGGAGAGAGGATACGATAAGCTAAAGACGTACGGCGCCGGACGGGACCCTCTTATAAGGAATGGAAGGAGTACATTTTACCAGATGATCCAACTCGGGTACATGGAGATCGACTACGCCGCCCGAGCGTGTCTTGCGGATGACCCCGTTAGGCAGGCGTGTCCTGTACGGGGAGCAAAAGGCCCAGCTCGTCATCTATCGGGAACCGGATGAGCTGACACGCCCCCCGTCCGGAGAGGCGAGCGGAAATCCTCCTTCAAGGCCCAGCCGATCCGGCCGATCCGGTCCCGCCTCCACGGACGAGACCTGCTGGACTCCCCTCCGACAGCTTCGCAAGCAAATCGCCGAGCGAGAGCATACGCCGGCTTATATCATCTTCTCCGACGATTCCTTGAAGACATGGTGGAGAAGAAACCCGGTCACCTTCTCCGGACCCTTGGAGTTCAGCGACATCCGGGGCGTGGGGCAAATCAAGCTGGGACCGGTACGGGAAGGTGTTCGTGGCCTTGATCCGGTTCGTGCTGAAGCTACCGAAATAAGAAGAACACATGTTAATGTTTTTAGCTCCTAAATGGAAATATAAAAATCACATATATTTGTCTCACAGTTATTAAGCACAATGCCCCATATTCATGATAGACAAACATCTTTCTCTCCTCACCCACCTGCTCTGTCTGTGTTTTTTCTGGCAGGATGCGAGAATGAGTATTTCAAAACGGGGGAGTATCCATATCCAATTGAAGAAACCTTCCGGATACGCAGATATCTCCTTGGCGAATATCCCGGTCACACTAATCAATCAAAGTATAGGCTGTGTCTACACCACGACCACCGACACAAATGGACTAGCTCTATTTGAACTAACCGCTGGCATATGCGCAATCTCCGCAAATCAGGAAACCACGACTGGCAACAGGGATTATATATTGAGTGGTAGCCTCTCCAATATCCAGTTCGAGGCCAATGGAGAAGGACGATCCGTGGAAATACCTTTGGAAGTGTCCGAACGAGGCCGTCTGCTGATTAGCGAGATTTATTTCAGCGGTTGTCTCTGGCCTGACGGGAAAAATGTCTATAACAAAGATCAATACCTCACGTTGGTCAATAACTCCGATGACTTGATTTTCCTAGATGGCCTATGTATCGCACAAGCAGGACCCCGTAAGCGTGACAAAGCCTTCCGGATGGATGCTCCATACCGATATGAAAGAAATACCTTTATTCATGATGTGCTGGGAGTTTCCGGGAACGGGAACCGAATATCCCATTCAACCGGGGGAGCGACAAACGATAGCGATTAACGCCATAAACCATACCAATAGCGAAGTGGGAGGTCCGGCCTCGCTCGATTTATCCAGCGTGGAATGGGCTTTTGGGATCCTATCTTGACCGGAAGCCAAATCTCCGTCGGTGTAAAACCTCTAAACTTGGTATGGCGTGGCACCGGTTTCTCCTATCTGTTTTCCATGAACGGCCCGACGATCCTCTTGTTCCGTCCCAAAACGGACTTAAGAGAATGGATCGCCAATCCGGATCACATCCAAAAAGAACCTGAGAGTTTCAATACGCTAAAATACCTCCATATACCCGCTGATTGGGTGCAGGATATCGCAAATTTCGTCTCTTCAACCTCTACGGTAGCTTACACACGTATCCCATCTTCTATGGATGTGAGTCCGGGTATAGCCACATCCGGCGGCTCCGGCCTGGCAATGCGTCGGAAATATGAGCAAGAGGGGAAACGCTTCCGCTGGAAAGATTCCAATAACACCGCCGAGGATTTCGAGAAAAGTCCACCTTCCTTAAAACGGTAAGCCTCTATGAAGATCACTATCATTCTATATATGATATCACTATCTGTCTATGCCTCACGGTCATGGGCTCAACAAGAGAGCGCATGGGCTTTATCCGCCAATCCTGTCAGCATCAGTTATGTGCCTAAGGACAGCGCTATGGAAGCTGGTTTAAGTTATTTGATCCATCAAGCCGCCTTACCTGCCAGCGACCAGCCAAATCAAACACAGACCTATAGGGCTTATGTATCCGGTAACCGAAAGCTGGATCTGCTTTGGCTGGCAGGTGGTATCAATTGGTCGCAAAGCCTACTGGAAGGGAGAAAATGGAATTTATTATCGCAACCGGACTATCTGATTACGGCCGGCGATTCCTTGGGAGAGCCACAACGCATCGAGAAATACAGGATCTACGGACAAGCGGCTTACGTCTTATCTCCGAAAATCAAGGTCGGGATAGATGGAGACTATACAGCTACAAGCAACGAAGATCGCTCCTCTTACCATATCTACCATGGGATGGCACACTTAATCCGGATATCAGGAGGTATCGTTTACGAACAAGTACGCAGACGTTTTGGAGCCTCGATCCATTATACCCATCGTACAGAGGAATTAACGTATGATACGGATAGTAAAGATAAACTTTATACATTTCCTCTGGGTTATTGGCTTCCGATGCAAGAATTATCGGGAAGTTTCCTGTTTCGCAGCCAAGGAAAACGCCTAGGTGTTTCCTTGCAAACGGAAACCCTAAAAAGCATTGGAGTCTTTTCCATGATCTCTTCTACGAGACCCAGCAATTAGCGGACAATCCAAATAACTCCGGCAACTTGAGGGCTGGGAAGAACGGCTGCATCAAATCAGTTACCAAGGTCGTTTTACCCGAACGAATAAATCGTGGACGCATATCTGGTCGCCCACAGCCCGATTCAACCAAACTACGGCCAACCGCATATTACAACGGAATCCCACCACAAGCTCGTCTGCCATATGGACTACATTCGCCACCTATCGCCTAGCAAGGCAACGGATGTTATCTACCCAACTAAGTTACGAGGCGACAAAAAGAATGATACTTCAGGCGAAAAGGTATCCACATGGCAAATGACTGTCGGATGGAATCGTTTGGAAAATGATTTCTACATATATCCTTTTTACGGTCAAACAATATACAGGGGCTCTTCCACGGAGAGATTGCGTTTTTTTTCGACAAATCCGCCTACCTAAAGAAAACAAGCTAAGTATCCGCCCGTCCGTGTATATCGTATCGGGCTATGGTACCGAGATCAAATGGGAGAAGGAAACGCAGAAGGATGAGAATGGCTCAGCAGAAATCAAGCTAGAGCAGAACATGCAAAAAGTGAACGAATGAGGATTTTAGTTGCTCGCACGGCAACCCGTCTGGTATCGGTACGGAAATGGAATATCGGCATCCCCATTCATTCCGCCTTATCAGCGGGATTTCGTTTAAAAAAGGGTAGTCTCGAACAAATGACAAGTCCTCAATCGACCCTCGGAGGGGGTGGAAACTTCAGTATTGTCATCTGGCTATAAATAGGTCTAATACTATGCGTTACTCAACTTTGTACAAAATACCAATAAGGATCGTGACGATATTTCTCTTATTGTCATCACTTCATCCGGGCAATTACCTTCACGGGCAAGAGCAACCGGATACTCTGTCCTTCTATTTACCCAACATTTTGGTAACAGCCATCGAGTCTAAGACTCCGGGTACGTTTCAAGCTTCCATCAACATTGGAACACACGCAACCGATCACGATCGCTGATCTGACACAGTTATTACCATGAGGTCTCACCAATAATTCTGGGGTAACAGACGCACAATATTTCTCAGTGCGGGAGGTTTCTTTAAAGAACAGGGTAAACCAATTTCATAAGAACGCAGCTATGGGTGCCCAAATATGGGTAGACGGCTCTCCTCTTCATTTCAACACCGGCATCAACGAGCCTTACGAAGGATATGATGCCCGTTTTCTATCTCTCAACCAAGTGAAAGAGGCGGAAATCATCCGGGGAATACCTTCTGCCCGGTACGGAAACTTAACAAATAGCGTATTATTACTCAAGACTCATCAAGGTAGAATGCCTCTCTCCACCAGCATACGTTACAATCCGAAACTGAAACAATATATGCTTGGAAAAGGCTTCTGTATCTCCCCCACAAGGCCATACGCTCAACCTGTTAGCGGACTATACCAGCCAAGGCGATTTCCATACCGGCGGCATACGCTTGGCAAACCTTTACCATTGGTTGCCCGCAGGGAAAAAACTAGAATTAAGCCTTACTTACACCTCTCTCGCATAGGAAAGGAAAAGCAATTCGTCAACGAGCAGAATCATACACAAAGACAACGATTGGATCAGCGATTTTCCATACAAGGGGAATGGCAACCCGACCGACGTTGGCTCAAGAAGCTGTCTCTGAGAATAGACGGTTCCCTTCAAAAAAACAAACAAACAAAGAGTCAGGTCAACAATGCCTCTAGCCAGCTTTATACAGACCAGAAAGAGAGCGGCGAATGGGAAGCCCGTGTTTTATCCTCAAACTACATGTACACATTACTCAATGAAAGCCGACCTTTTTTTTATGTAGAAACCGAGATGCTGGCGTCTACCTTATTCCTCTACGACAAGGGAGGGATATCAGCTTAGTAGCCGGATTCTCATACCGTAGTGAGGGGGTAACGAAGGGCGAGGCAGGGATTTCGATCGGCAGAGGCCTCCTTCTACATCTATCCGTCCCCGCTCATTCCGGGAAATCCCGTCCTTGCATACGTTCGGTGGCTTCATTGAGGCCACATACCGGACTTCAACCTCCATGTAGAAGCCGGATTAAAAAGAAATCAAGGATTGAAAAGCCGGGATTATGCCTTAATCTATCAGACAGAACCTCGCCTGAACCTCTTATGGTCTCTCTTCTCCTCTCCCTCCGGCTATACATTGAGTTTAAAAGGTGGGCTCGGATGGATCAGTTTCATGCCGACATTGGATAAACTCTACCGGAAGCTATTTATAATGATAAGGTCTCTTTCTATTATAATGATAGCAATGAAAGTGGAAACACCCTTGGTATTCTCACGACACATGCCCCCGGAATGGAACAAAATAATGAAATTAAAACCTACCGTAAATCGAAAGACAGAGGTTGGCCTTATAGGGGAAGACTCCGGCCATCCGACTGAACATGACCGCTTTTTCGAGAAACAAACGGATGGCTTTTCCTCCTCGGCACAATATATTTCCATTCAGCTATCGGGAATATGATTATCTATCAACCGCCCAACTTCGTCCTGAATACAAAGATGGACAGGTATGGGTGAACGGTCAAGGCTGTCCCTTATCAAAGAGAGAAATATAGTTACACGCCGGTATCTGTACCAGTCAATACACTCCATAGGAAGAAACATGGGATCGAGATGGTAGCGGACCTCGGGACTTTCTCACCCTTGCGTACCTCCCTAATCGTAGACGGGATTTGGTTATATGTACGAGAAAAGAATACGGCCCTTAACGGGATCTGGCCGATCCAGTACACAGATAAAACAGAATACCCCTACGTAGGTTTTTACGACAGGCAAGGCGGACCGGGAAATGAAAGTCGTTCGGAGATCATCTCCACGAACTTCCGTTTCATCACCCGCATCCCCAGAATCGGACTGGTCACTACCCTTACGTGGCAAATGATATGGCTCTATAAATATCGTACGCTCTACAACGGTAGCACTGGCGAGAATGTATGGCCCCTATTGGTGTGGAACAGACGGAATCATACATCCGTTCACCGAGGCACAGAAAGAGGATCCAGCCTTTGCGCCTTTATCCACCACCGCACCGGAACGATTCCTACCAAACTCTTATAAACCATATGGTATGCTGAATATTCGGGTAAACAAAGCTTTCGGAGAGCACATCACGCTGGCATTCTTTGCCAACAACCTCGCCGATTTACGCCCCACTCGCTATTCAGCCAGCACGAGATCTTACCTTCAACAAAATACCCAGCCTTTTTTCGGTCTGGAATTACAAATAAAACTATGACATCATGAAAACAAGCATACTTTACATATTCCTACTGTCAGTCCTTTACGCCTGCGACTCCCACTCTTCTTCCACCCAAGCAGCAATTGGATCAGCAAATAGCGCAACTGAATGATTATTCTTTGTTGAGCGGTCCCCTTGAACGACCAGCTATGCGAAGAGATAGAAACCCATGCCCAAAAATAGGGAATGACTCGCTTTTGCTGGCAACCCGCCAAATCATATACACCCGCTATTGCAGATTACAGGACACGGCCCATGCGAGAATGCTACTCGACCGCATGAAACCTTATGCCATCCGCATAAAAAAGACAAGCACCTTCTCATGAATCACCTGCGTATGGCATTTCTTCACGCACAGATACGCCAACCCGCAGAATGCGAGCGATGGATAAACGAGGCACGAAAAATATGCATATATAAATCCTCAAAACTGGTATATCACGGCGGCTAGCGCTTGTCTTGAATGTGGATTATATCCCCAAGCACTCATCTATGCGGATTCAGCATTGGTGAACTTGAAATATAAAGTGATAAGCTCTCCTCACTTAGTAAAAAAGCTATAGCATTAAGCCGTACGGGAAAGACCGCCGAAGCGGAGGAATGGACCCAACGATGCATTACCGATATCCGCCACTTTCAGGCGAAACACCAAATACACACGATCAGCTATCTGCAATATCAACTCTTCATGGAATACGCCGTCCTCCGGAAACATGGAAAAACAAAGAGGCACTATCCGTATTGGAGGAATTAGACAGAGTCTCATTCAATAATGTCGCCACGCCTCTTTGAGGAACAAAAGACAATATCGAGGAATATAAAAAGGTGCACGTATGTCATGTTGTCGAATGCCATTATGCGACCGGAAATCAATCGGAAGCCATCCAACAGGCAAACCGGGCAGACTCCCTACAATCCCATTATGCCCAAGAGCAAATGAACATACGCAGAAAGATGATCAGCGAAAGCCTGCAAAACGAACTATTATCCACCCGCTTAAAAAGTCAGAAGGCGGAAGCGGAACAGGCACGGCTCATCCAGTATATCCTTACCGGAGTCATTATTTTGCTCATGGCTATCCTAACCGGAGGATACCTTTGGTGGAGAAATCATCGCCGTCGCCTACGCCAGTTATTCGATTTATTGATAAGCCATCATGCGGCTTGGTTTGCTAATACACGATCCGCTTCCGCTAATCTCCCGGCCACAAATAAAGTTACCAGATCATTCAGAGGCAAACACCGAGGTCACAACAAAAAGCTGATAATCTCCTATATCAACGAATCCTATCAGTTATGAAAGAGCAAAAAGCCTTTCTTAAATCCTAATCTCGACCTTGTGACCCCTCTCCCGTCTAGTGGGTACTAACCGAACACAACTATCCACCACCCTCAATAGGCAGGGAATGAACTTTAGTCGTTGGCTGGCTGAATACAGGGTACACCACCTCCCTTTTCGCTCGTCGCCCTACGTCCCGACAGCGACATCACCGCACTAGCCTCCGAATCAGGCTTCACCTCCCGAACCTCCTTCTTCCGGCAGTTCCGGCAAGTCACCGGACTTACGCCCAACCAATACAGAAACGTACGAAAAGAGACCGGCAAAATAATCTGTTAAAGTACGTGTCTAGCCTTTGATGCAGGGGCTTTTACGGCCTTTGTACCAGATCGTTCGGATCAAGTTTTCAATACGTTCGCATCTTTTTTCTCATCCCTTGATTTACCAAATGGGACTGTCTATATTTGACCTCGCAAGTCCCTCTTATGCAGGGTTACTTAAGACAGTACCAATATGGAAGAAAAGCAAAAGCCATCCCTAATCGAACGCAGGCTATATGCCCGCATCTTACAAATCATGGAGGATAAGAAGCCTTATCTCGATCCACAGTTCAATTTGTGCCAGTTGGCCAACCTCGCTTGCACGAACCGTACCCGGCTATCCTCTACCTTGAACAATCAGACGGGTATGAACTTCAGTCGCTGGCTGGCTATCTATCGGGTAGAGTACCTCATACGGGAATTTTCCAAGTGCCTCACACAAGAGCCGCAGGAGTTATACAAGACGGCTGGGTTTACCTCCGTACCTCTTTCTACCGCCAATTCAAGGAGGTGACGGGCAACACTCCCATCGAGTACTTCGCCAACCTATATTATAACAACGTAAATGATTCAACTAAATAAATAGCGATATGAGACATTTTACACTCCTACTCTTATCCGTTTTTTTAACTGTCTATCAAGCCAAGGCGGATATATTGATCCCCTCTAGACAAATATCCTACGGGGGAAAAACGTTTCAACTTACAGATCAACGGAAGTCACGATACCAGTACCCCTTGGCTCTCCACCACGTCATTTGGAGTGGATGAAGATGGGCAGATGGGAAACCCGGAGAATTGGACATCCGAACAAATCGACGAGGACAATCACTCGGTAAGTCACCGACTCATCATGAACAGTATTTCCCTGCGCCTCTCCTATCGTGTATGGGACAATCTCAGCCTGTGGGCAGGCATCGGTACCACCAACTTCACCCACGAGGAGACTTTCCGAGATGATGACGACCTAAGCAGTACCATCTTCAGCAAGAACATGATACCCATCTACAGCGGAGGGCTAGGTTACGGCCATGCCTTCACCGACCGCTTTTTTCATGTCTACCCAACCCGGCGTGCGCTATGCCAACAGCGATAACATGACCACCGAGGTGTATTACCAAGGCAAGACCATCCCCTTGCGAGACCTCAGCCTCAACCGCCGTTACCTAGAGTGGGCCGTGCCCGTGGTGGCCGGATACGCACTGGGGAATTTCGTGCCCTATGCCGGCATCCTCTACAAGGACTACACGATGAAAGACCGGTACGAGTTCACCAAGACATATGCCGGCGAGGACTATACCGTTCGTATCGACGAGACTTTCCCACGCCCGTCACAAGCTGTACGCTTTGGCCGGGGTGAACTATTTCCTCGCTGACAACATCTCGCTCGGAGTAAACGGAAGCTTCGGCAAGAGGCAGTCCGTACAGTTACAATTCAATATCAGTTTCTAAACCTCTTAAACAGATATATACATGAGAACGACACTCAAAGCACAAGCGATACGGCTGATCGCCATATTTTTTGCTTATCTGTGCCTCTACCACCGTCAAGGCACAGATCAGCCAACATCCCGAACTGTATAAGGTGAAAGAATTCCACAATATGGATAAAGACGGAGGTGCCTATTACTGCTTCACCGACGCACAATACTACCAAGGGAAGCTCTACGGGGTCACATAGATAATAACGGCCCTCATCCATACGCCCCTCATCGCTTTCCGAGGTGAACGGCGAGACCCGGACAATGGAACAATCCACCGTTGGCGACACCGGTAAGAAAATGATCTTTCTCAATGATTTCGGCGTATACCAAGATGCCGAGATCATCGTATACCGCAATCGCTTCTACGTGCTCTGGAAGAATAATACCAATGGCCAGATATGGATCGGCGAGGTGGATATGAAAAAGGGAGAATACAAGAAAACTCGTATGCTCGATGACGGGAAAACTTACGCCAACTTCGCCGCCACCATCTACCGTGACAAGATCTGCGTCATCCTACACCGCCGCACCAACAAGAAACTGCAAGTCTACCAATACGGCGACCCCGAGCTGAACAGCGGCTGGGACTGGTGCGGCACCGTGCGCAACGCCGGACACGATAATATCGAGCTAAAAGGCTCAACAGGCATATCAATGGAATACGATCCCGACGACCACTGGGACGCCACCTCGTGGTACGGCTACGACGACACCGAGAAAAAGAACGTGGAGAAACTCATCATAGGCCGACTCAAGAGCGGTACCTTCGAGGCATTCAGCTACAGCGGCGAGTATGGCAAGGATAACATATGGCCCTCCAACTGGAAGAATACGCGCATCACGTACATAGGACGCTCGAAGACCTTCTCGCTCAAGCTCATCCAAGCCGATATAGAAGGCTACGCAGCCGACAATACCAGCGGCTACAAAGCTTCCTCAAATCCCCTGATCTTCAGCTACTGTACCTATGATGGCAAGGGAACGGGCGAACACTTCCTAAAGAAATTCTACCCCGGCAGCAACAGCTTCGCCACCGACGCACCCATCTACACCGACCTGCCCTACGGCTACACGGTCGTAGCCACCGCGGCAGATCCTACCACCGAGACAGCTCCCGGCGGAGGGCTCTACTACAAGCAATATATCTACCTGCTGCGAGGTAACCAGACTCCATACCATTGGTACAAGCACGCCTACATCGCCTCCATCCGCTCCAACGAGATCGTAGAGAGAGACGCAGTTCCTTCAACGACGAGAAGGCCCTGTTCGGCAACAGCGAGCTACGCAATCTCGTGCGCCTCGTCGGCATCATCGAAGGACCACCTCCAACGGTAGTGGATAATAACGAGTGGTTCGGCGACCTCGGCGTAGCCTCAAGCCTTGCCTTCACCATGGGATCGGGCACCAGCAACCCGTGAGCCGACTCTATAAAAGCGATCTCAAATGCTCCTTCGGGCCGCATACGGACAAACTCACGGCAGCATTCGGCGGCGGATACTCCTTCCAGAAACAACACGAGGAAGTAACAAGCCAGTCCGAGTCCATCACCGTTACCTTCGAAGCAAACGACACAGCAGACTACCGGGCCATCGCCCTCTACTCTGTACCCATTCTGACCCGTTGCGACCTAGAATACCTCTCCCCACCCGGAGACAGAGTGTACGAATGCCCATATTCAGCTATACTTACATGACACGGCAGAGTATCAAACAAGTAGAAGTGCCTCTCGACCTAGAGCCTTTCCGCATAGACAATCCAAGCAAACTTGGAGACTGGGAGGCCCGTGAGATCCTCACCATGACCGCCAGCGAGCCAAATGTCAGCAAGTCCGTCAACTTCAGCCTCAACTCCGAACGGATCGACATGACGCTGGAAACCAGCGGCACAATCTCCGACAGTCAGACCAAAGGTGCCATCAGCCTTATGGATTTGAAATTCCCTTCTTCCAACTAGAGAACCAAAAGTTCTTGGAATGGACAGACCAGACCACGGCGACAACCTCGCAGGGTATCAGCGCATCCTATTCGAAGATACGACGCACGGACAAGCACGTCAGGCCGGAAGAGACAGCCGAGTCCTTCTCATCCACCCTCTATCTGCTCACTGCCGAGAAGTCGAACACGCTCCGTGACCAGTACTACCCCAAGCTACTCGAACGGAAGATCAGCTTCGGCACCGACACCTTTCCCTTCATGGTAAACAGCGACAAACCCTTCGTATTGGCGTGGGACATCAACAACATCACCTATGTACGAGGTGACGTGAGCGCCACTGGCAATGAGGAGGTAACGACCGACGAGCCCCCTGTCTATCCGCTTCCTCGACGGCATGCTTACGGTAGACTGCCTGCCGGGGGCCACCGTCAACGTCTACAGCATGAACGGCACGTTAACCGGTCACCAGCAAGCGGTATCCGGAAAGCAATCTTCAGCCTGCCCGGACACCTGTACACCGTGGAGGTAGTGACCGAACGTTACCGGAAAGTACAGAAAGTAGTAAAAAGATAATACAGTTAGAAGCCATGAAGACAAACCTCCTCCAGAGAAAACGCCTCTCTAACGGAAGAATCGAATCGCTGTTATCTGTGCGATGCCCCTGTCTGCACAAAGGCATGCAAGCCCGGACTAGATCCGGGCCGCTTGCTGCGGGCTGTAAAATGGACAACCTAGCGGGAGCTATCCTCCGGGCCTACCGGATGGAAGCCTGCAAGGATTGCGACGGGCATCCTTGCGAGAAGGCCTGCCTCCGCGGACGAACCGACCGGGCGATATCCATCACTCAAATCGTACGGCAATTGCAAGATATGCCAAACCCGACGGATAGTTCTCCCTCACTTCGTCTCCGGACTGGCGATCGACTTTTTGCGGCATCCGCTGCGCCAATCCCACTTTATACTGGCCTCTCACCCGTAGCCCATAATTACGAGATGTTCGTCCGGGCCCTCGAAGCCGGTTGTGCCGGTATCTGCTTCAATACGATATCGTTCTATCCGATCCATGAGGTATCCCCCCGCTTCGACCAAATGGAGGTGGATGGCGTACCTTTCATCGGATTCAAGAACATGGAACAATTGTCGGAAGCCTCTGTCGAAGAGAATTTCGATACTCTCTATCGCCTCAAGCAACGCTATCCTGACAAATTAATCCTCTCCTCCATTATGGGACGGACAGACGATGAGTGGACACGGCTTGCCCAATATTCCACGCAGGCTGGGGCCGATATCATTGAGTGCAACTTCTCTTGTCCACAAATGACGCAAGAAGGGATGGGCAGCGACGTAGGACAAAAACCGGAACTGGTACGCCGGTTCACCGCCGCCACACGCCGGGGTACCCATCTGCCGATACTAGCGAAGATGACACCGAATATCGGGCGCAGATGACACCCGTGGCGCTCGCCGCCCACGAAGGAGGAGCCACCGGGATAGCCGCCATCAACACCATCAAATGTATCACCCGTATCGATGAGAAAGCGCTTACGGCCCGGCCGTTGTCTGCGGACTGAGCAGCGTGTCCGGCTATTCGGGGAAAGCCGTGCGCCCTATCGCTCTCCGGTTCATACATGAGCTGGCGAGCGATCCTTCCGCCGGCAAGATGCCTATCAGCGGGATAGGCGGTATAGAGACTTGGCGGGATGCCCTCGATTTCCTGCTACTAGGCTGCACGAACCTACAGATATGTACCGCCGTGATGCAATACGGCTTCCGGATCATCGACGATCTATGCGAAGGGTTACGACTGTTCATGCAAGAGAACGGATATAAAAACCCTATCCGACCTCATAGGTATCGCTTTTTACCGAACATCGTACCCCCCGAGAAACTGGAACGTACGCAGATACACCGCCCGACAGTAGATAACAGCCTATGCCTCGGCTGCGGACGCTGTTTCGTTTCCTGTAACGACGGTGGACATCAAGCTATCCGTTTCACCTCTATGCGCAAACCGGTGATAGACGAGCAAAAAATGTGTCGGCTGCCATCTTTGCGCATTAGTATGCCCAACCTTCGCCATACATTGACAGGATGAGGATCGAGACGGGACACCTTATTCTACTATCCATACTTCTTCTGTGCCTGCTAGTCCATTCAGACCTGCGGGCACAAAGAGAAGACACCGTCACACGAGCCGACTCCATCATGCGGCAGGTAATCCATCAAGCCCCCATCTACGAGGCACGTCCTCGAGAGCTATGAAGCGGAGACCTACGTGAAAGGCCGTACGCACGTTCCCGGAAGAACAAGCTGTTGCGATACGCCTATCTGGTCTTCCCAGTAGAGCGTCATCCCTGCGATGCTCTCTTCGAGATGAGCGGCCTCACCCGCTACGACGCTCCCAACCATTATCGCAACAAGATCGTAGCCATCAACAGCAGCCATCTCGCCGCCGGAAGACATTACAAGGAGATAGCCTCATTCGTCAACTTGAACGTCTACTCCCCACGATCTACAATAAAGGGAATCATCATGCCACTCTCGCCCGATGCTTTCAAATATTACACGTTTCGGCAGGAAGGCACGGACACGATCTCCGGCATCCCTGTGTATAACATCCGTTTCACCCTCGCCAATGGAGCCAGAAACTACTATCCGGAAACCTGTACGTAACCGACGAACTCTGGACACATCGACCGTATCGAGATATAAAGGGCACTCCTCTTTCTCCGAGTTCAACCTAAGCATACGTTTCAACCGTGACGAGAAGCATTTCATCCTCCCGGAAGAGGCTGACCTGCAAGTCTGCTACCATGCCCCTAGGCAACCGGATGAGAGCGACATCCACGCCGCTTTCCGGTATAAATCGATCTCTTGGGTAGAGGAAGACCATGAGAGCAGGAAATTATACTCGCTCGATCAAACCCAATACTATACGATCACCTCCGACACACTCTCCTTTACCCAAGACAGCGCTTATTGAACAGCCGGAGGGACAAGCCGCTCACTACCGACGAGAAAGCCTTGTACATCACCGGAACGAACGTGGTGAGGACGGAAGCGGACAGCAGCGTTCTCACCCGCTACCTCCAACTCGGCGAGCGGCTCACCAGCACGGTCAACAGGGATTACAAGAGTACTCGTGTGAAGTATTCCGGCCTTCTCAACCCGTTCCAGCTATCTTTCGAAGCAACGGGATCACCTATAAGCAAGAAGCACGTATCAGTAAGACATTCGAGCATGACCGTCAGCTACGCTTCCACCCCGAGATCGGTTTCCTATTCAAGGAGAAAGAGCTACGCCTACGGCTAACAACCGACTGGGAGTATCACCCCGGAGCGTCAAGGCATCCCTCAACCTCACGATAGCCAATGACAACCAAAAGCTATTCCTCCGAAGTGATCCACCAGATCAACGAGATCCTAAAAGATACCCCAATCCGTTTCGACGATCTCAACTTGAAGTATTTCCAGCACTACTATGCCAAGCTGATGAACCAGATAGAACTGATGAACGGCTTCGGCTCTCGGCCGGACTCGCATACCACTATCGTACGCCCGTGAAAAAGAAACAAGGATACCGGATTGGATCTAAAGGATCATAATGAGTTCACCCCGGTTATCGGCCTTACCTACACGCCCCGGCAATATTACTGGATGGACGGCTACCGGAAAGAGTACCTGCATTCCCATTACCCGACCTTCCGGATCGAGCTGGCACGAAGCATACCGGACCTACTGGCTGGGGAAATTACTGGCGGATGGAGGCCGGCATGAACCAAACCGTACGGCTGGGCTTATCCGAACGACTGAGTTACAATCAAGGGTGGACTCTTTAACCAGCATAACATGTACTTCTGCCGATTTCAGCTATTTCGCCAAACGTTATTTCCCCGAGCCTTGGGGCGATCGGTTTGGCGGGATCTTTCATAATCTGGGTGGGGATTGGTACAATGCCTCCGACAAATATATTCAAGGGCACCCTCATGTACGAGAGCCCATTCATTCTATTGCGATTCCTCAAGCCCAATCCCAAGGCGCATAAATACCTCGTGTCCGAACGTTTCTACCTCAGCCAGCTATCGACTCCCTGTATTGCCGAATTACAGCGAGCTCGGTATGGTATCGGTAGCGACCTTTTTCATATAGCGCTTTTCCTAGGCTTCGAGAAGTTCAAGTATCAAAGCGTCGGGTTGAAGTTCGCGCTTGAGTTATTCAGATAATTATAAACAAGTATAGATATGAACAAGAGAAACACTATTAAACAACTTCTTCACCGCGGATGCCTACTTATGGGTATCAGCGCAATAACAAGTTCGGCCTTCGCATGGGATTTCGCCGAGCATCGTAAGATCGGCGACCGTGCCATGAGCCTTCTCCCCTGCGTTATCTGGTGGAAAACGGGATCTTCCCCAACGAGGCCGTCGCCGATAGCGCCTTGCTGCAGATCCTCAACATGTCGCATATGCCCGGCTCGAACGCCTACGCCATGAATGAGCTGACGCAGTTGCCGAATATCGTGACCTACGGTACGCTTTGCGGATTGGCCGGCGACCATGTGGAAAATCCCATGCTCTTGGAGACAGGCTGCAGACCCATTTCTCCAAGACGAACCGTACGCTGGCTTTGGAGACACAAGCCATGAACGAGTTCCTCACCGGAGCCAACAGCAAGGGCTACTCGACATCAATCTGGCTTACGGTATCCTAGCGATCAAGGACCTCTCCCACTTCTACGCCTATGGCAAAGGGATTGAACGAGCATTTGAAGATGATCGACCCCGAGCTGATCCGCCGCCTTCAACGCCCCTCGGAAGTAAACAAGGTCTTCAATAAATTGAATCAGTTGCCCTCCATGAGCAAGTATTTCTGCATCCACATCTTCGCTATCTACCTAGCGCAAGAGGCAGGCAAAGGGAGATGCGTAAAGGAGATATGCAAAATGGCCAGCAACCTTATGTTCTACGCCACGATGTACGAGGCTTTCGCCGAGCATTTTACAAGACCTTCGCCTCCGGACACCAAATGGTGCGTAGGGGGCTTCTCCGCCCTCCGCCGTATCCAACAATAAGAGCCTGCACGATTTTCTACAATACCATCCCCGTACAGACTGCCAACCTAAAGGGGTGAGACTTGGAGCGCTTACGGCGATAAACGTTTGAACCAAAACATGATGGAGTACAACGAGGCCGATGATTACCGGCATATCCGGGTCACGGAGAAGCACCCTTATTCCTTGAGAAAGGAGCAAATACGTAATTGAACGAAGCAACAG